>Ga0115007_10000412_pt1 | contig 27992 bp, 22 predicted proteins | sample ArcOceMetagenome_2_FD_87166 | JGI IMG/M metagenome (GOLD analysis project Ga0115007, IMG submission 87166) | Marine eukaryotic phytoplankton communities from Arctic Ocean - Arctic Ocean ARC135M Metagenome | ecosystem: Environmental > Aquatic > Marine > Oceanic | place: Arctic Ocean | collected...
AATATAAGGAGGGATGGCCGAGTGGTTTAAGGCGGCGGTCTTGAAAACCGTTGTACGAAAGTACCGTGGGTTCGAATCCTACTTTATCCGACTATATTAAAATTTTTTATTAAAAAATGTATTTAAATATTGTTTTTTTACCTTTACTAGGTTCTTTTTTTAGTGGTTTTTTTGGACGTTTTTTAGGTCCTTTTGGGGCAGGGATTCTTACAACCTTTTGTGTAATGTCAAGTTTATTTATTTCTTTCTTTGCATTTTTTGAAGTAGGTTTTTCCGAAGCTCCTTGTTATGTAAAATTATTAACATGGTTTAATAGTGAATATTTGTGTGCCGATTGGGGATTTCAATTTGATAGTTTAACCGTTGTTATGTTAATCGTGGTAACTTTTATTTCAAGTTTAGTTCATTTATATTCAACTGAGTATATGTCCCATGATCCACACTTACCAAGATTTATGTCATATTTATCTTTGTTTACTTTTTTTATGTTAATTTTAGTAACAGCTGATAACTTTATTCAACTTTTTGTAGGATGGGAAGGTGTTGGTTTATGTTCATATTTATTAATCAATTTTTGGTTTACTAGAATTCAAGCTAATAAAGCTGCAATTAAAGCAATGATTGTTAATCGTGTTGGTGATTTTGGTTTAGCTTTAGGTATTTTTAGTATTTACATAACTTTTAATAGCGTGGAATATTCAACTGTTTTTGCGTTAGTGCCATTATTTGAAGCAGACGTTCTTACTTTTCTAGGGTTTGAGTGCCATTTGTTAACACTAATCGGTGTCTTGCTTTTTATTGGGGCTGTTGGTAAATCTGCTCAATTAGGATTACATACCTGGCTACCTGATGCGATGGAAGGTCCAACACCTGTGTCTGCCTTAATTCATGCTGCTACAATGGTAACTGCCGGTGTTTTTTTATTAGCAAGATGTTCTCCTATTTTTGAGTATGCACCAGGAGCTTTATTTATCGTTACTTTGGTTGGTTCGATGACAGCGTTTTTTGCTGCGACAACCGGGCTTTTACAAAACGATTTAAAAAGAGTGATTGCTTATTCGACTTGTAGTCAATTAGGTTATATGATTTTTGCTTGCGGAGTTTCTAATTATTCTGTTGGTGTTTTTCATTTAGCAAACCATGCTTTCTTTAAAGCTTTACTTTTTTTAGGGGCTGGTTCTGTAATTCATGCAGTTGCAGATGAACAAGATATGCGTCGTATGGGGGGTTTAAAAAGATTAGTTCCGTTTACTTTTGCAGTAATGAGCATTGGTTCATTTGCATTAATGGGGTTTCCTTTTTTAACAGGTTTTTATTCTAAGGATGTTATTTTAGAAGTTGCATTCGCGAAATATAGCAACGCGGGTCATTTTGCGTACTGGTTAGGTACTTTTGCTGCTTTTTTTACTGCTTTTTATTCGATGCGTTTATCATTTTTAACATTCCTATCTGAGCCTAATGGGTTTAAACCTGTAATTCTGGGTGCCCATGATTCTCCGATCAGAATGGCTTTACCGTTATTTATTTTAGCTTTTCCAAGTATTTTTATTGGGTATTGTTCTCGTGATTTATTCATCGGTTTGGGTACAGGTTTTTGGAATAATGCTATTTTTATTTTTCCAACAAATTTAAATATTATTGACGCTGAGTTTGCGCCTCAATTTTTTAAATTATTACCGGTATGTTTAAGTACGTTCGGTGCTTCACTTGCTTTAGTACTTTATACTTTTTCTTCTAAAGATTTGTATTCGTTAAAAACTTCTAAAATTGGTCGAAAATTGTATAATTTCTTAAATAAAAAATGGTTCTTTGATAAATTTTATAATGAATTTATTAATCAAAAATTCTTAGATTTTGGATATCACGTTAGTTACAAAGCAATTGATCGTGGTTTTATTGAAATGGTTGGTCCTTATGGGTTATCGAAAACTGTTTTAAGTAAATCAAGAGTATTATCTAATTTACAAACTGGGAGTGTTTATGATTATGCATTATGGATGTTTGTTGGTTTATTGAGTATGATTATTCTTATTGAATTTTGGGGATTAATTACTTTCTTAATAGATCCAAGCTTAATTTTAATGTTTTTCATAACAATTTTATTTTGTGTAAAATCTAGGTAATATTTGGTTTAAAATACTTTGCAATTTTTGTGGGGGCATATATCAACGGTAGATTATTTGCTTTGCAAGCAAAAGGTTTCCGGTTCGAATCCGGATGTCTCCAAAAAAATTAAAAAATTGATTATGTTTAGCTCATTTTACATTACAGATTTATTACCCAGTTTAGTAATATTACCTTTACTAGGTTCATTTATTCTTTTTTTTGTACCAAGTAAAAATATTAATTTAATTAAACAAATTGGTCTTTTTACTTCATTTTTAGTATTTTTCTTATCACTATTTTTATGGTTATTTTTTGATCGAACATATGTTCGATTTCAATTTGTTTACGATTTCGTTTGGATTTCTACATCTAATTTAAATTTCTCATTAGGTATCGATGGAATTTCAATTTTTTTTGTTTTATTGACAACGTTATTGATTCCTTTATGCTTGTTGGCAAGTTGGAATAGTATTACTAAATCTTATAAAGAGTACGTAATTGCTTTTTTAGTAATGGAATCTTTTTTGATTTTAGTTTTCTGTGTTAGAGATCTATTATTATTTTATATATTTTTTGAGAGCGTTTTAATTCCAATGTTTATTATTATTGGAGTTTGGGGGTCTAGAGAAAGAAAGGTTAGAGCATCTTATATGTTCTTTCTTTATACACTTTTAGGATCTGTTTTAATGCTTTTGTCAATTTTATATATTTATTTTACAGTAGGAACCACTGATTATGAAACTTTGTTAGCTTTTGATTTCACTTTTAATGAACAACGGTTTATTTGGTTAGCTTTTTTTGCGTCGTTTGCATCTAAAGTTCCTATGTTGCCTGTTCATATTTGGTTACCGGAAGCTCACGTTGAGGCCCCTACCGCAGGTTCTGTCGTTTTAGCAGGTATTTTATTAAAGTTAGGAACTTATGGGTTTCTACGTTTTTCTTTACCTCTGTTACCTGAAGCTTCTTTATATTTTACTCCTTTTATTTTTGCTTTAAGTATTCTTGGTGTAATTTATGCATCGTTGACTGCTATTAGACAAACCGATTTGAAAAGAATTATTGCTTATACATCCGTAGCACACATGAACTTGGTGATGATAGGTTTATTCAGTTTCAATATCGTTGGTTTGGAAGGAGCTATTTTACAAAGTTTAAGCCATGGGTTTGTCTCAAGCGCTCTTTTCTTAATTATTGGAGTTGTTTATGATCGTCATCATACCCGAATGGTTAAATATTACAGCGGATTAGTTCATACTATGCCCTTGTTTACTATAATATTTTTAATTTTTACTATGGCTAACATTGCTTTGCCTGGTACTAGTAGTTTCGTAGGGGAATTTCTTATTTTATCGGGGGCTTTTAAAGTAAGCACAAGTGCAACTTTTTTTGGAGCCACTGGAATGGTTTTAGGAGGAGGGTATTCTTTATGGCTTTTCAACAGAATGGTTTACGGTAATTTAAAAATTCAATATTTAACAAGTTTTCAAGATATTAGTGTAAGAGAATTTTTGGTATTTTTTCCTCTTCTTGTGGGTACTTTTACAATGGGGATTTACCCAGAAATTTTTTTAGACGTAATTCATGGTAGTGTTCATCAATTGGTTGCTCAAATAAATTTCTAACAACTTAATTTAAAAATTTAACACAAAGTCTTTTTCGTCTAGTGGTTAGGACATTGCCCTTTCACGGCAACAACACGAGTTCGATTCTCGTAAAAGATGTATTTTAGACCTAAAAGTTTTATAATATTTGTTCTGAACAAGTTATTATTTTAACAAAAATAGTTATACATTATGGTTTTTTTCTATTACGCAATTTTATTTTTTTTAGGGCTTTTTTCATTTTTAGTTATTAGTTCTCGAAATCCTGTACATTCTGCATTATCTTTAGTTGCAGTTTTTTTATTTTCTTCTGTTTTACTTTTCTGTTTAGAAGTGGAATTTTTAGCCTTATCGTTCGTTATTGTTTATGTAGGTGCTATTGCTATTCTTTTTTTATTCGTTGTAATGATGCTAGATATAAAAATTGGAGATGATTCTTTAGATTTTTTAAAATATGGTCCTTTAGGTTATTTTATAAGTTTTATCTTTATTTTAGAAATAACACTACCATTAAAAGATTTAAATAATTTTTCTAGTCTAAGTTTTTCAACTACAAATCTTTGGATTAATTGGATGTCTGAAATTGATTTTATTTCAAATATTCAAGCTATTGGGCAATTATTATATACTTATTATTTCGTGTTCTTTTTGGTTGCTGGTCTTATTTTATTTGTAGCAGTTTTAGGCGCGTTAATGTTGACATTAACTTTAAATAAATCTGTTAAAATTTCTCATTAATTTTAGAAATTACGGATTATTTTAACTATTCTATATTAATTTTTTAATTATATCAAATGCAAGTTTTAAATAAGTCTCATCAAAAAAATGTTATTGGATATTTAAAAGGTGTATTGTCTGTTGTTTTATCTGGTGGTTATGACAAACAAACGTTAGTAATTACTGTAAAACCTGAAGATTTATTATTCGTTTTAAATTTTTTAAAATATCACTCAAACACTCAATATAATTTATTAACTGCGGTTACTGGAGTAGATTATCCTTATCGTAAAAGACGATTCGAAGTAATTTACGAATTATTAAGTGTTCGTTTTAATAGTAGAATACGTGTAAAAACTTTTGTTGATGAAATAACACCGTTAACAAGTGCAGTTTCCGTTTTCCCTGCAGCAACATGGTGGGAGCGTGAGATTTGGGATCTTTTTGGTGTTTTTTTTGAGCAAAATGATGAAATTAAACGTATTTTAACTGATTACGGGTTCGAAGGCCACCCGCTTCGTAAAGATTTTCCTTTAAGTGGCTATGTAGAATCTCGTTATAATGATAAACTGAAACGTGTTGTGTGTGAACCTTTGGAACATGCACAAGAGTTTCGTAGTTTTGATTTTTCTTCTGGCTGGTCAGCACAGTCAATAAAATAAAGTTTTTAAAGGTTTATTTTTTAACCAACTTTATTTCTTTAAGGTAATTAATAGGAGTTTTTTAGGTTTTGTTTCTCTATTTCTAAAAAAGTAAGTAATAGAATTCTTTAACTCTAACAGCTATCTTGCTTATTTTTATAAGCGTAACTAAAATTTTTATTGTTTATTTTTTTAAAACTAAAAAAGCAATTAAAGATATTCTTTAATTTGTGATCAAATTTATTTATATATTCTTATGAGTAGTCATTTTCGTTGGAACAAAGATTATGTATTAGCAATCGTTGATAATCATATCATTGATTACCCAAGTCCCATTAACTTAAGTTATGCATGGAGTTTTGGGGCATTAGCGGGTATTTGTTTAGTTATTCAATTAGTAACTGGTATCTTTTTAGCAATGCATTATACACCACATATTGATTTAGCTTTTAGTAGCGTTGAACATATTATGAGAGACGTTAATGGCGGTTGGTTAATTCGTTACATGCATGCTAATGGAGCCTCAATGTTTTTTATTGTTGTTTATTCTCATATTTTCAGAGGCCTTTATTATGGATCATATATGGCGCCACGAGAACATTTATGGTGCTCTGGTGTTGTTATTTTTTTATTAATGATGGCAACTGCGTTTATGGGTTACGTTTTACCTTGGGGACAAATGAGTTTTTGGGGTGCCACTGTAATTACCAATTTATTTTCGGCAATCCCTGTTGTAGGTCCCTCTATTGTTGATTGGCTTTGGGGTGGTTTTTGTGTTGATAATGCAACATTAAATCGTTTTTTTAGTTTACATTTTGTAATGCCTTTCGTGATTGCGGGGTTAGTAATTGTGCATATTGCACTATTACACAAAGACGGGTCAAACAATCCATTAGGGATTGATAGTAGTAGTGATAAAATTTCATTTTATCCGTATTTTTATGTAAAAGATTTGTTTTCATTAATGGTATTTGTTGTCTTTTTTTCTATTATCCTTTTTTATTATCCAAATACTTTAGGACATCCAGATAATTATATTCCAGCAAATCCAATGTCAACTCCAGCGCATATTGTTCCTGAGTGGTATTTTTTACCGTTCTATGCAATTTTAAGATCAATTCCTGATAAATTAGGAGGGGTTGCTGCGATGGGAGGTGCTATCGTAATTCTTTTATTTTTACCTTTTATTAATACTTCAGAAGTAAGAAGTTCAACATTTAGACCAATTTACAGAAAATTATTTTGGTTTTTATTTGCAGATTTCTTATTATTAGGGTGGATTGGACAAGAAGTTGTTGAACAACCTTATGTATTAATTGGTCAAGTTGGTACAGTTTTTTATTTTGTTTACTTTTTAGTTCTTATTCCAGCTATTGGGATTTTAGAAAGTCAATTGATTAGAACAAAATAGAAATCTTACTTTGTGAAATAATATATATACCTAATTAAATATTTTATGTACTAAAATAAAAACCCTTTATAAACAAATTCAGATCATTTCTAAAAATATCTTCTTTTAATTCGGTAAAACTTTTACTTTTTTGTGTCTTTTTATTTTAATAGTTAGAGTAATAACGAATAATTTTCAAGAGTTTGTTTTTTTTTTTCAAAAAAAAGGTAAGTAATACACTAATTTACAAAAAAAACTAATTATGAGCAAAATTCCTAATAAAACATTACTATTCATTGTTAAAAAGTGGCTAAAAAATTTTTTTTATTCTTTTTATTTTTTGGAGAGAAAAATAGAAAAAATAATCGTACTGCTTCTGGTTCTTTTTATAATTGTTAATATAAGCAAGGCAATCGTCGGCTGCTCTATTAGCGGGTCGTCAACGGCCCTTTTTTCTTTTGGAGCGCATTTTCTGGGGATGGTGTGTGGTTATTTTTCATTTAAAAAAGATTCATTATATGTAGTTCTTCTTTTTATTTTTACTTTAAATCTACTTTATTTTATTGGTATTGAGTCCTATATTGCTGAAGGTGGAGGGGTGGAAATTGGAGAAATTTTGACATTCGTTTTTTCGAGTGCTGATTGTGCTGGTAGTGAGCCGGTGATAAAATAAATACGGGAGAACCTGTTACACCACCTATAAATACGGTAGCCGTACCTACGGCTAACCCGAGTATTTTGAATACAGCTATTTCTGGTTCAGCTAGTATTGCGGTTAATACTTTTTTCGGGATTCCTGGGCTTCTAAATCAGGGCTTAAGTGTTGGTTCTCTAAAAATCTGTGTTGTAGATAAATTAGCATTTTTGTATTTGTCTTTGAGTTTTTGGTTTAACTCGTGTAATGTAATTGTTTTATTTTTATTAATTTCATCAACTATAAATTTTACATATTCTTTTTTGACTTTATAGGCAACTGGTTTTCTGTAATGAATATTAACATTCCCTTCATTTTTGTATCTTTTAACCCAACGCATTAAACTTCTTGTTGTGCATTTGAATATTTTACAAACTTCTTCTTGTGTTTTATCTTCAACTAAATAATATTGAACTGCCGTTAATTTATAATCATTACTTTTATGAGAAGGCATATATATTATTGATTTATTTTTTCATAAAATTGATTAATAAAAAAATTGAAATGAAATACTTAAACATATAATTATTATAATATTACAAGATGACAGACAAAAAAGTTATACACGTTATTGAACCTGAATTATCTATGGAAGATATTAACGCAAGAATAAAACAAGAAGTTTGTTATGAAACTTTGGAAGAATTAACTGACGCAAAATTAATGTGTGAATATAAAGATTGTAATTCAGTTAAAAATGAAATAAAAAAACTGAGTGATGTATTGGGAAAATATATTGATGAAGAAACAAAACAAAAAATAATACAAGAATATTTATTACAACTAATACCAGCAGGAACAAAAGGAGTTATAAGAGGAAATAACTTTAATAATATAGTAAAGCAATTTATCACAAAATTCGCATTAGACGCAGACCGATTTGAAATTCGTTTTGAAAAAAAATGTGAAGGTCATTTTACGACTGAAATACCAGATTGGTATATTCTGGAAAAATCAACTAATAAAATTATTATTGGTATGAACCAATTAGATTTATGGGGCGGAGGACAACAACTTAACAGAGGTTCAAAATACATAGAAAATAATAAACATAATAACGAAAATAGTAAGTTATTATGTGTTGTTTGTAATGAAATACAATTTAAAAGTAAAAAAAATAAAGCATACAAATTATTTGAAACTGGTTTTGAAAATAATACATTATGTTATTTGAATAATTTACAAAATATTATTACTTCATACTTTAATTAACATTCTAATAACGGATTGAATTTAAATATTAATTCCTGTTTTGATATGGATTTAGGACCAACTGTATTGTTAAAATCATATGTGATTGTAGATAATTTATTTATATTATCAGTTATAGATTTCCCATTTGTAAATTTTATAAAATAATGTGATTGGATACTTTTTTCATCAATTTTTTTATCGATTGTTCCTGCATTTACGCCAACACGACGAAATGATATATCTGGATTTTCTGTTTTTTCAACAAACATAAAATTTACTGGTTCTAATTTTTCATTTACAACTCTATTAGTTGTTTTTTTTTCCCAAATTTGAAATATACATGGAACATTATGTTCTACACCATCTACTAAAAATGATTTGTCAGGTAAATCTATTTCAAATATAAGATGAAAATTTAATGGAAATGTTTTTTTTAAACTATCTTTTTTGAAACTTTTAGGTAATATAAACGAAATACTATCACAAAATTCACAAGATTTTTTTATAAATTTAATTGCTAATGAAGATTGACGACCAAATGGAGGATTACCTATTATGTGTATTTTACTAAAAGTTTCCTTGATACTACCATAGTCAAATAGCAAATAATCTTGTTTTATTATTTCGTTATTATCTGGTTCTAAATCATAAAATCTAAAATTACTTGATAATGATTTAATGCCTGTAATAAAAGAACCATTGCCCGCACTTGGTTCTACAACTAAATCATCTGTATTTATTTCTATATATTTTTTTACGAGATTTAAACACAACTCTACAACAATATCCTTTGTGTAATATTTATCAATAGTATTACGATTTAATCCTTTTGTTTGTTTAGTTTCCATATTAGGTGTAGTTTGTTGTTCGGTTGAATTGATAATATTTAAATCAATTTTTTGTTTATTTATAATTGTATTTTCAGGAATTATAGCGTTAAGTTTATCTTCAACCGCTTTATCAATTAATACCTTAATTTTATCGGCATTATTCTCGCACATATTTTTTCGTTTTTGGTGTTGTGTATAATGTGATTTTTGGGTGAAAGTTTTATAACATTTGTCGCAACTATAATTAACCATTTTAGTTATATACTATATTAATATTTTATTTTTATATAGTTTAACTAAAAATTAACTAAAATAGTTATTCCTAAATCATTCCACTTAAAAATACAAATTTACATTTTAGACAAAATCGGCGTTTGAAATGTAAAAAGGTGTAAATAAAGCTATTTTGTTTTTATTTTTATAATATGAAAAACTTTACAAAATTAGTTGAAATTGATCAAAAATATGAGATTTTATGGGAAACTACTTGTTATGGCAATAAAGTAGGCTCAAGGAACCCCCCTTACGATATTTTTTTGAATTAAAAGTCTATTATCTGGTAACGGTCCTTTTCTTGAACTTCTTTAAAAAGGTAAAATTTTAAGACTTAGCTCCCATCAATTAAATATTTTATTGCAGTTTATATGCTAAATTTTTTTGTTTTAGTTTTATAATGTGAAAACGCCCTAAAGTTGGTTGAAACTAACCAAAATTAGGAGATTTCATGAAAAACTCCTTTTTGTGATAACATTGTTTTTTGTAAAAAAGTAGGCTCAAGGCACCCCCCTTACAATATTTTTTTGAGTTAAAAGTCTATTCCCTGATAACGTGTCTTACTTAAACTTCTAAAAAAAAGCGTCAAGACTTAATCTTTCGCAATTACGTGTTGGCTTTTTAAATAGAACGTTATTTAAGCTAATAAAGTAAAAGATAAAAAGGTCTTGGCTTTTAGATCTTTTCATTGAAAGGCTATTAATTAAAATATCTTACCCCTACTTATTTATAAACTTTAAAACTTTTATATAATTTTTCATATTAAAAAAATTAACTAATTCTATATTTTTACGCAAATCAAGCTTTTAAAAAGAAGAGTAAAAATTTTCCTAAAGTAGTTGAAAAATTGGTCGAAAAGAGGGGATTTTGTGGAAAACTACTTGTTGGGCTAACATAGTTTTTTGTAAAAAAGCAGGCCTAAGGCACCCCCCTTACGATATTTTTTTGAATTAAAAGTTTATTATCTGGTAACGGGCCTTTTCTTGAACGTCTTAAAAAAAGCAAAGCTTTAAGACTTAGCCCCCATCAAGTAAATGTTTTATTGCAGTTTATCTGCTAGAATTTTTTGTTTTATTTTTATAATGTGAAAATGCCATAAAGTTGGTTGAAATTAATCAAAATTTGGAGATTTCATGAAAAACTCTTTTTTGTGATAACATTGTTTTTTGTAAAAAAGTAGGCCCAAGGCACCCCCCTTACAATATTTTTTTTTTCGAGAAGAACGAGATTTGAACTCGCGACATTTGACGTGACAGGCCAATACTCTAACCAACTGAGCTATCTCCCCTTAAAACCAAAGATTATTTTATATTTTATTTTTTTAGAAAACGTGTTTTAAAATTTTCTAATTTTTTTGTTGAACTTATTGAGGATTTTTTTTTTGATGATTTCCAAAAAAAATGATTAAAAGGATCATTCTTCAAAAATACAAACTTTTTTTTTGAAAAAGAATTTTGTAAAAGTGACCCATCTGTTGCAATTAAACGTTGTAAACTCATTTTAACGATCTACTTCACCGAATACAATATCTTGTGTCCCAATAATAGTTACTACATCAGCAATCATATGCCCTTTACTCATCATATCCAACCCTTGCAGATGACCAAATCCTGGGGCTTTAATTTTACATCTGTAGGGACGGTTTGTTCCGTTTGAAAGTAAATACACACCAAATTCACCTTTAGGTGCCTCAGTGGCTGTGTAAGTTTCCCCTCGCGGAACAACTACACCTTCTGTAAAATATTTAAAATGATGAATTAAAGATTCCATTGAATTTTTAACATCATTTCGAGATGGCGGAGTGATTTTTTTATCATCAATTTTAACAGGACCATTTGGGATTGCATTTAAACATTGCATAATAATAGACAATGATTGGCGCATTTCTCCAACACGAATTAAATAACGATCATAACAATCCCCATTTACTGTTGTTAAAACATCAAAATTCATTTTATCGTAAACTTCATAAGGTTGTTGTTTACGTAAATCCCATTTTAATCCAGACCCTCTTAATAAAACTCCACTAAACCCCCAATCTAATGCTTCTTTTGAGGTAACAACACCAACATTTATTAAACGTTGTTTCCAAATACGGTTTGTTGTTAACATTTCTTCCATTTCATCAATTCTGGTGCTAAATTGTTCAGCAAAAATATAAATGTCATCTAACAAACCTATCGGAATATCTTGAGAAACTCCTCCAGGTCTGATATAAGCGGAGTGCATTCTTGCTCCCGAAACTCTTTCATAAAATTCCATTAATTTTTCTCGCTCTTCGAAAGCCCATAGAAAAGGAGTCATTGCACCTACATCCATAGCATGGCAACCAACAGCTAATAAATGGTTTAAAATTCTAGTAATTTCTAAAAATAAAACTCTAATATACTGAGCTCTAATAGGAACAGAAACCTGCATCAACTCTTCAACAGCTAAAGAATATGTATGTTCTTGAGCCATCATAGAAACATAATCTAAACGATCAAAATAAGGTAATGCTTGTAAATATGTTTTATATTCAATTAATTTTTCAGTACCTCTATGTAAAAGACCAATATGAGGTTCTGCACGCTCAACAATTTCTCCATCCAATTCTAAAATTAAACGCAAAACTCCATGCGCTGCTGGATGTTGGGGTCCAAAATTAAGAGTAAAGTTTTTAATTTTTTTTTTTAAATCTTTTTTTTTTAAACTCATAAATCGTAATTTGTTTTAGAATATATTTAATAAATACTTTTCATTTCTCTTAAATATTAAAATAAAATGATAAATAGATCCAAGAATCTATTAAGAAATCGTATCTAAAATAAAACACATCACTTCGAGTGTTAAAAATTCAATATTAGAACTCTAGTTAGAACTAGCATCTATTGAATCGTCAAATTTTCGGTGAATTGATATTACGCCGGCCTCAATAATCTTTTTTATTTTTTCTTCTATGGTAGTCGATCTAACTGAAGCAAATATCGAAACATAATGACTCTATTTGAAATTTGCGGTTTGGTTACTTTACCGATTTAATTTTGATTAGATGGTGGTGCAGACTATATTTTTGGGTAAGCTCCAACACATCCTTGAAAAAGTAGAAGTTATAAATCCTAATAAATAGGACTTTACACCAAATCCACTTTCGGTGCGAACACAAAGGGATTTCTTGGATTTAATTGACCTAAACTAAGATTCATTTGACTCATTTTGACAGTTGGGGCAATTGTGCCGACCACCTAAGCACTATTTTCCAATTTTATCTGCACTAGAACCCTTCAAAAAAGAAGAATTGACCTATCAGTATTTTTTATTTAATTTTACCAAATTAGCCGATATTTCTCGAATTAAGTCAGTTATTTTATAAGCTTTTCGACCACCAGTTTTTAATATTTAGGATGACACACAAAGATAAAAGAAACTCTACCTTTAATTGTAGTATAAAACAAGTAAGTCCTATTAACAAAAATTAAAGGGGTCAGTAAACTTCCCAGCTGTTTCTATCGATATATTTTTGGAGGTTTGTAGTGTTTAATCCTTAAAGAAAAAAATAATAAAATCTTTCTTTCCTTACTAACTTACCACTATTCTCTAAATATGCATTTATTCTAATCAAATACTAAATATTTAGAAATACAAAAAATCAATGTGAATGCGGTTTAGCCTATATTATTCATAATTATACAACATAGCCTACATATAAACGACACCTAAAAAAAATCGAACGTTACAAAATCTAAAAAGTGTCTCGTAATATCAAAAAAGTGATCAAAATAAATTTTTATTTTTAAGTTAATTGAAAATTTATTTCGCAATTCTTATTGATTACGCTAACAGTTAAGACTTTTTTATCTTTTACTTTCTTCTCTTAAGTAACTTTCCATTTCAAAAAGCTAACGCTTAATTGTATAAAATTAAGTCTGAATGCTTTATTTTTTTTAAGAAGTTCAAGAAAAACACATTAACAGAGAACAGAGTTTTAACTCCAAAAATATCGTAAGGGGGGTGCCTTGAGCCTACTTTTTTACAAAAAACTACATTAGCACAACAGGCAGTTTTTCATGAAATCTCTTGTTTTTGACCAATTTTTTGGGGGTTATAAGTATTTGTCTATAAATATAAATATTCTTAAAAATATTTTTTTAATCATTTAAAATTAAAAAGTTTAACACTATTTCTGACAATTTACTAACCGAAGAAAATAAGAGATAATTCTATAAACAAACAAACAAAGAAATACAGACAAGTGGCCGTTTACGTTTTAAGAAGAAATCAAGTAGGTTAAAATTTGATAACATTTCAATTGTGCTCAAATCTTCATAAATAAATAAAGGCAAAACAAAAATAACTAAATAAAATACGTTAGTTCCGTAACTAAAGTTACTTTCTTAACGCTGCTATATAAATTTTTAATTAATTAATATTCGTTCTTTAATACCATAAATTTTACGAAAACGTAAGTACTTAAAGTAAATAATGGGAATCGAACCCATATCTTCTGCTTGGAAGGCAGATAATTTACCACTAATATATATTTACAAAAAATTAAACGATGAATCGTTTAACTTTCTTACTCATCATACACAAAAACTTAATTTCTAAATAAAATTAAAATAATTTTTTTTAAAAACCGAAGCACATTTAGACATAATAATTGAATTTTTGGTAATAGCATTTGAAGAAAAGAAATTTGATAGAACTGCCTTAAAGGGTGTTTTAAAAACCTTCTTTTTATTATTTTTAGAAACTCCAACTAATACTTTAATAAAACTTCTTTTATTATCTGCAATACTTAACGATTCATCTTTAAAAGAATAAGTTACGTTTACTGACAAATAAGGTGCTAAAAGAACTTTAACAATTTCAAAATCATTCTTTGCTAAACTAGGGCCAACTAATGCAGGTGTTGTGGATTGAATACGACCTTCTAAATTAACAAATGTTCCCTGTTTTTCAGTAAATGTTGTGCTTGGTAGAATTAAATTTGCTTTTTTTAACGACGCGTTCGAAAAAGGTGTTTGAGCGACAATAAAAGAAGTATTTTGATCAATTCGACTTAAAAGATTTTCATAAGAATCTAGCCCAACGCAATAAACAAATGTTTTATTCTTTAAATTTAAATTGGTTGCAGAATTCATCCCAATTAAAGACTTTCCAACAACATTCGAAGTTAATGGAATAAAACCTAACCCCAGCCAATCATCCGAAATAACATTACAATATTTAGACAACTTTTGAACTAAACTGGTAATTGATTCTGAATCCAAGCGGCTTCTTACACCAGAACCTAAGATGATTACTGGATTTTTTGCTTTTGTTAGTTTCTGACAAAACATATGCTTCCCCTCAGCAATTTCTAACACTGTTTTAATGGAAGTACCAATAGAATCATTTTGGTAAGTTGAATTTTCAGTTAACCCTATCGAGGCTTTAACAAAATTCCCTTGACGAGCTCTTTTTTTTAACCGTACGTTAAGTAATGATGCTTCAAAACGAACATTAGTTCCTACGGTTAAACATAGATCTGCATCTAAAAGGTCAGCAAAAGTTACGTTTGATTTAGATAAAGACATTAAATCTTGGTTAGTATTCAGAAAGTTTTCACTAATAACAGACACCCCTAAACTTTGTCCAACTTTCTTTAGAAGAAGTAAAGTTTCTAAATCCAAATTATTCCCACAAACAAAAAGAGCATTTTCTGGATTTTTTCGTAAAACGGTTTCAAAGGACTCTGAAAAAATATTCAAAGCTTTTTGCCACTTTATCTTAGAAAAAGAAACTGAATCTTTTCTACTAAAAGGTTGACCAATTCGCTGAACTTTTAGACCATCGAAAGAAAATCTTGTTTTATCCGAAATCCACTCCTCATTTAAAGAATCGTTTAATGCAGGAAGAACTCTTAAAATTTCTGTTTCTTTAAAGTTAATTTTGATATTAGAACCAACAGCATCCAAAACATCAATAGTTTCGACTGATTTTATTTCCCACGGACGAGCTGTGAACGCGTAGGGCTTTGAAGTTAAAGCACCAACAGGACATAAATCAATAATATTTCCAGAAAGTTCAGATGTTAAATTTTTTCCAACATAAGTTCCAATTTCAGTATCCTGACCACGTAAAGTTGTACCAAAATCTTCTTGACCTGCAACGTCTTGAAAAAAACGAACACAACGGGTACAATGAATACAACGAGTCATAATTGTTTTAACCAATGGACCACAATTCTTATCTTCTACCCCACGTTTTGAATAAAAATAACGGCTTCGATCTGAACCAAATGCCATAGTTTGTTCTTGCAAATCACACTCTCCACCTTGATCACAAATAGGGCAATCTAAAGGATGGTTCATCAACAAAAACTCAAGAACATTCTCTCGAGCTTTTTGAACCATGGGAGTATCAGTATAAATTCGCATATTTGGCGCAACAGGAAACGCACAAGAAGCGATTGGTTTCGGTGCTTTTTCTATTTCGACTAAGCACATTCTACAATTTCCCGCAACATTTAGTCTCTCATGATAACAAAAACGAGGAACAGTAACACCAATTGCGTCACATGCTTCTAAAGCGCTTGTATTTGACGGGACAAGAACCGGAACATTATTAACAAAAACTTTAATCATTAACAAATTTTTTTTACGTAAAAATATTTACTTTAAAATAAATCAAACAAAAACCGAACTGTTTTTGAATATCGGAATAATTAATTAACTAAATTAATCAAAGTATTAAACATATTTTAAAAACTAGAATTTACAATTCTAATTTATTTTCTAACCAAGTAGCATACTCTTCTAACTCAACCGCTTCAACACAAATTGGCATAAAACCATGATTAGTTCCACAAAGCTCACTACACTGACCATAAAAAACTCCAGGTTTTTTGATAAATAATGTAGTTTGATTTAATCTTCCAGGGCACGCGTCTACTTTTACACCAAAAGATGGAACCGCCCAACTATGTAAAACATCAGCAGCAGTTACCAATACTCTAATATGAGTATTAACAGGTAATACAATTCGGTTATCCACCTCTAACAAACGCAGATGTCCTTGATCTAAATCATCATCAGCGATCATGTAAGAATCAAAATTAATCCCAGAATTTTCTTCAGTTAAATGATTATAATCTGAATATTCATAAGACCAATACCATTGATGTCCTACTACTTTTAAAGTAACTGCTGGATCTAACATCTCATCCATTGAATATAATAAAGCAAAAGATGGAACAGCAATAATCATTAAAATGATTGCTGGTACAATAGTCCAAACAATTTCTACAGTGGTAGCGTGGGTAAAGTTATCGATTTCATCAGTGTTTGTTGATTTGCTATACAGAACCAAACAACGACCTAATAACCACATTACAAAAACACCAACTCCAACCATAAAGAACATAATATGATTATGAAAGTTTATAATTCCTTCCATAATTGGGGTTGCTGGCGATTGAAAACCAATTTGCCATGGCTCAGCAGCATCCATAAATGACACACTTTTGCTTAATCCTAAAGCAAAAATACCAACAAAGCTAATGAAAGCATTATTTTTAAAATTTAAATTCATTTTTTTATTTTTTATTTTATAAAAATTTATTAGTTTAAACTTATTTATTATTTTATTATATAAAAATATTTTCTTTTGCTTCCCAGTTTTGCTAGTATTTAAAGAATTTTTAGTATTTCAACACGAATTTGATACAATTTCGGGAATTTTCTAAAAAATAAAAAGCTGTTAATTTTCTTTCTTTGTTTAATTGTTATAATTCCAGCCACATATTCCTATACGACTACCTTGTTACGACTTCATCCTAATTGCTAATTTCTCTCTGGAAAAGGAACCCTTATAAAAAACTCTATAAGTTATTCTCAATTTCTTCAAGTAAAACTAACTTTCAGCATGTGACGGGCGGTGTGTACAAAGCTTAGGTACAAATTCACCGTAACATTCTGATTTACGATTACTAGTGATTCCAACTTCATGTTGACGAGTTACAGTCAACAATCTGAACTAAGATAATTTTTTACGATTTGCTCCAATTTTCATTATTGCTGCGTTTTGTAATTACCATTGTAGCACGTTTGTAGCCCAGTTTATGAGGGCCATGAGGACTTGACATAATTCTCCTTCCATTTACTCATCATAAATAGTATCTTTAGAGTGCTTTTAAAAAATAGCAACTAAAAAAAAGAGTTGCGCTCGTTAAAGGACTTAACCAAACATTTCACAACACGAGCTGACGACAGCCATGCAACACCTGTTAATAATTAAAAGCAAAAAACACTATTTTTACTTTTAAATTAAAAAAACAAAAACTGGTAAGATTCCGCGCGTATTGACGCATTAAACAACATGCTCCACCACTTGTATAAGCTCCCGTCAATTCCTTTGAGTTCCATCCTTGCGAATATACTCCTCAGGTGGAGTGTTTAACGTGTTAACTTGGTATCCAAAATATTATATTCTGAATACGAACACTCATCGTTTACAGAATAGACTACTAGGGTCTCTAATCCTATTTGCTACCTATTCTTTCGTTCCTCAGCGTCAGTTTTAATAAACAAGATTGTTGCCTTCGCTTTTGATATTCCTTTTAAGCTCTTCAAATTTTATTTCTCCCTTAAAAATTCTACAATCCTTTTTTATACTCTAGTCTAAGTGTTTTTAAATTTTTTGAAAGAGATTGAGTCTCCTAATTTCTTTTTAAACCACCTTAAGACAGCCTACGAACCCTTTACACCAAATTAAACCGAATAACGCTCGCCCCCTTCGTATTACCGCGGCTGCTGGCACGAAGTTAGCCGGGACTGTTTTTTTAAGTAAGTCATTATCTTCCTTAATAAAAGAGGTTTACAACCAAAATAAGCCGTCATCCCTCACGTAATCTTGCTGGATCAGGCGTGAGCCCATTGTCCAATATTCCCTACTGCTGGCTTCAAAAAAAGCTTGGACCTTGTCTCAGTTCCAACGTGGTTGATCATTCTTTCAAATCAACTAAAGATCATCAGCTAGGTGAGCCATTACCTCACCTACTACCTAATCTTATACAAGCATATCTTTTAGCGAAATAATTCTTTTTATTCGGTATTTAAGTCCCGAACTAAAAGGCAACTTCTTGTACATTACTCACTCGTGCGCCATGTTTTAAAAACATTCGACTCGCATGTATAAAGCAAATTACTAGCGTTCACTCTGAACCAGGATCAAATTCAATTTTTTTTGTTTAAAATTTTTAATTAAACGTTAAAAATTATTTGTTTGTATTTTTTATTTGAAAAAAATATAAAATTGTGTTTTAAAAAATATATTTAAAAATTTTAGGCTTTTTATGCTGGACTTTATTACTAAAATTACACACAAAAGCTATATAGTAATAATCTTTTACATTCTTAAGAAAAATTATCTTAGAGTCAGTTTCCCACTTAGATGCTTTCAGTAGTTATCTAAAATAAACGTAGCTACTCGGCGATGCTTAAAAAACAACCGATACACCAGAGGTTTACGTTTCTCAGTCCTCTCGTACTGGAGAATAATCTCTTCAATTTTCTAACGCTTACTGTAGATAGGGACCAAACTGTTTCACAACGTTCTAAACCCAGCTCGCGTATCACTTTAGTTGGCGAACAGCCAAACCCTTGAAACCTTCTTCAGCTTCAGGATGTGATGAGCCGACATCGAGGTGCCAAACGCTTTCGTCGATAAGAGCTCTAGGAAAGCATCAGCCTGTTATCCCCGGCGTACCTTTTATTTGTTGAGCGATGGTCTTTCCACGAAGAACCACCGGATCACTATGCTCGATTTTCATCTCTGTTCGAACTATCATTCTTACAGTCAGGCAAACATATACCATTACGCTCTAAAACAATGAAAATTGTCTGAGTTTACCTTAAAGACATCTCCATTACTTTTTAGGAGACCGCTGCCCCAGCGAAACTACCCAGCATAAAATGTCCTTAATAAAAAGTGAGTAAATAGTTTAAAAACGAGTGGTATTTCACGAATGCCTAAACAATTTGCTTACACAAAGGTCTCAAACAGCTCCCACTTATTCTACACAAAAATAAACTTTTTACACTAAATGCTTATAGTAAAGGTGCACGGGGTCTTTCCGTCTAGCAGCAAGTAATCCGCATCTTCACGGATATTTCAATTTCACTGAGTCTTTGTTGGAGACAGTGGGAAAGTCATTACACCATTCATGCAGGTCAGAACTTACCTGACAAGGAATTTCGCTACCTTTGGACCGTCAGAGTTACGGCCGTCGTTTACTGGAGTTTATAATTGAAGCCAAAACAACAATCTTTTACTTTTCAGCACCGGACAGGTGTCAGTCCCTATACATCTTTTTACAAATTAGCAGAGACTTGTGTTTTTATTAAACAGTTGCTATCCCCATTTCTGTGCCAACTTTTTCAAGTTTCCTTGAAAGAGTTACCCCTTGTCCCGAAGTTACGGGGTTATTTTGCCGAGTTCCTTCAACAAAGTTATCTCAAGCGTCTTAGTATATTCTACCCATCCACCTGTGTCGGTTTAAAGTACGGTTTATTTTTTAAAAAAGCTATTTCCTGAAAAATTTTACAAACTACTATACACTATAGTAATAAACTTTAATCTTCGTCACTTTTTTTAAGAACAATATAAAAAATTACTCATCAACATAAACATTGGTTTATTATCTTAGAGACCGTCTAATTATAAAATCATATAATTTTATTGCAGAGGATTAGCCTTGCTGCAAAACCCTTGGATTTTCGACGACAATGTTTTGCACACTGTTTATCGCTACTCATGCCAGAATACTCACCTCTAATTTTTCCAAAAAACTTTACAATTTTTCTTCATCAAAATATAGAGCGTTCCGCTACCATCAAAAATGATTTACTGTTTCGGTTAATATTTTTAGCCTCTATACATCTTCAGCGCAAAAAAACTAGATCAACGAGCTGTTACGCTTTCTTTAAAAGATGGCTGCTTCCAAGCCTACCTAATGATTGTAATAGTTTAATTACCGCATTTTTCACTTAAATATTTATTAAAGACCTTAACAATTAATCTGGGCTGTTACCCTCTCGACAAAAGACCTTAGCATCCAATGTCTGTCTGCCTTAGTTCCAATTCGACGTATTCGTAGTTTCATTAAGTTTGGTAAAATGTAACATTCCCCTAGCTTATCGAGAGCTCTACCCCATCGTTGAAAAAAAGACGCTCTACTTAAATAGATTTCGCGGAAAACCAGCTATCTCTGAGTTTGATTAGCCTTTCACTCCTAACCACAAATCATCCCAATATTTTTCTACATATACGGGTTCAGTCCTCCAACGCATATTACTATGCTGTCTTCAACTTGTTCATGGTTAGATCACTCAGTTTCGGGTCTTATTCAAATGACTAAAAAACACTATTCATATTTGATTTCTCTACGCCTCCACAAAATAGTTTAAGCTTGCCATTTAAATAAAGTCTCTGGCCCATTATGCAAAAGGTACGTTGTCGTTTAAGAAAACTTCAACAGTTTGTTAACAAAAAGTTTCAGATATTTTCACCTCTAAAAGAGTTTCTTTCACCTTTCCCTTACGGTACTTTTTCGCTATCGGTCACCAAAAATTTTTAGAATAGAGGGTGGTTTCCCCTTTTTTCAAACAGAAAAACTGTTCTACTTCATTATTTTATAATATAACTTCTACAGGACTAAAACCTTCTTTGGTAAAATTTCAAAGTTAAAAATATAAAATTGTTCCATGTTCATTCGCCACTACTAACGGAATCTCGTTTGATTTTTTTAAGAGTTACTTAGATGTTTCAGTTCACTCCATTTATCGTATTTTTAAAATAAAAGTTTTCTTTTATAGAACGAATTGTTTTATTACATTTTAAATGAAAAAACAATTCTTTTCGTTAAAAACGTCTACTTTTTTGATGCCAAGGCATTCACTTATTGCTTTAAGGCTTAAGTGGGATTGAACCACTGACCTTACGCTTATCAGGCGTATACTCTAACCCCTGAGCTATAAGCCCATTACTCAAAATAAATAATAATTTTTTTCGTCGCCAACCTTGAACTAAAGACCTGAAAAATTGTTATCAATTATATCAACTAAGCAAATTCCCCAGAAAATGAATCGTTAAAAATTGTTTACTTTTACTTCAACTATTAAAATAAAAATAAAGAGATAGATCATTTAAAATTTTAAAACCGTGCCACGAAAAATTAAGTGAAATGAAAAACCAAATTAAAGATTATTCACGACGTCCGAAAAAATAATCCGCGTACCGTTGACGAACCTCACCAGACGTATCCTTATTTCGCATAACGTCCAACGTATCCGTACCTGATTTTATTGCCCCCTCTGTTTAGTCACGTGTACCTTTATTCAATCCTACTAGTCCTGAAAAACGCAAGGACTAAACTTTTCGTGTCTTGACGCCTCAACAACACCTGCTATTGGTTTCAATACAACTCGCACGCTAATACCAAAAAACTTGGTCCTTAAGAGGTCCGCTTGAAAAGCGCGATATTCCTCAATGTCTTTTTTAATAGACCTTATTTTAAGAATTATAAGAATAGAAGAAACAAATGCTCAAAAGATATGGCATATTGTTCCATGAAAATCAAACCAAAATAAAACGTAAACGATTAACAAATTCAATTTTTTTATTTTTACTTCGTATTGTGTAAAAAAATGAACCTTTAAAAATTATTTATTTTTACTCTAACTATTAAAATAAAAATAAAAAGATGTACAATTAGAAATGGTTTTCTAAAGAAACGTAACACTCTAAAAAATAGATCCCTCAAAATTGTTTGTTTCTACTCTAACTATTAAAACAAAAATAAAGAACTACATAATTAACAATAATTTAGTAAGGAATGAAACTTTTTAAATTTACTCATTACCGGACTTGAACCAGTAATCTTAAAAGAAACAGATTTTAAGTCTGTCGTGTCTACCAATTTCACCAAATGAGCAATAAAATACTTAATTACAGTAGTTTTTAATAAATATAATACAAAAAGGAAAAAGACCCAAGAGAAATCTTTTATAAATCCCAAAAATAAATATTAAAAGATTAAAATTAGCGAAAAAGGGATTCGAACCCCTGACATTTGGATTATGATTCCAACATTCTAACCACTGAACTATTCCGCCAAAAAACAAAACATCTGGTTACCAGAAAAGGGACTTGAACCCTTACCTTTTTAAAAAACTAGAGCCTAAATCTAGCGTGTCTACCAATTCCACCATTCTGGCCTTAAAAAATTAAAAATCGGAAGAGAAAAGCCCACAGATGAACAAAACAAATGCTAAATCAAGTCCATAAAAATTAAAAAAGTCGCCAATTAATAATTTTGTGAAAATACCGGGAAACCCAAACATGAACCACAAATTAGAATTAATAGAATCATTATCGTTAAAAAATTTTTGTGAACTGTTTAAAGACGATTCTTCAAAATCCTCTTTAGGAAATTCTAGTAAACCATTCGGGAACAGAGAAGATTTTAACTTTAATGATTCAAAATAAGGACCTGCAAAAAAGTAATCTAAAAAATAAACAGCGAAGTAACCCAAAAAAAACGTTCCTAAAACCCCTAATATAGGATATAAGATACTCTTCGAAAAATTCATCGCCCAAAAAGACAAAAATAATGTGCAAAAAAAAACAAAATATAGATGAAATAAAATAATATATTTACTATAAGTTAAAAATAAAAAATGTATAAATTCTGTAATGTTCATCTTAAAAAACTAGCTTTGAATGCTCAACGAAAAGAAAGGGATTCGAACCCATGATGTATAGAATACATGTTGATTTAGCAAACCAATACTTTAAACCTCTCAGCCATCTTTTCTTTTTAATAGTTTACTAACCACCTTTTTATTTCCACTAAAAAAAATTACGACCAAATTTTTTTTTTTCCTCCAACAGGCTCTCCATGAACAAGAGTATGGTAAACAATGTAAAAGAAGAAAACACTAGAGATCGCAGATAAATACGATCCGTAAGACGCAATTAAATTCCACTCTGCGTAAGCTGTTGGATAATCTGGAATTCTACGAGGCATTCCAGCTAATCCTAAGAAATGCATTGGAAAGAAAGTTACATTAACTCCTACGAAGAAAATCCAAAAGTGAATTTTACCTAACACTTCAGAATACTGTAAACCTGTCATTTTAGCGATCCAAAAGTAGAAACCAGCAAAAATAGCAAAAACAGCTCCCATCGACAGTACATAATGAAAATGTGCGACAACATAATAAGTATCATGTAAAGCAATATCTAGTCCAGAATTAGCTAAAACAACTCCAGTTAAACCACCAACGGTAAATAAGAAAATAAATCCTAACGCAAATAGCATAGGAGTTTCAAAAGAAACTTTACCTCCCCACATTGTTGCAATCCAACTAAAAACTTTAATTCCAGTAGGAACAGCAATAATCATAGTAGCTGCAGTGAAATAAGCTCGAGTATCAACATCCATACCTACAGTATACATGTGGTGCGCCCATACAATGAAACCTAAAATTCCAATAGATAACATAGCATAAACCATACCTAAATAACCAAAAACAGTTTTTCTTGAAAAAGTAGAAACAATATGACTAATCATACCGAATCCTGGTAAAATTAAAATATATACCTCTGGATGACCAAAGAACCAAAATAAATGTTGGTATAACACAGGATCCCCCCCTCCAGCTGGATCAAAGAAAGTTGTGTTAAAATTTCTATCTGTTAATAACATAGTAATAGCTCCTGCTAATACTGGTAAAGATAATAAAAGAAGAAACGCTGTAATTAAAACAGCCCATACCATTAATGGTAAACGGTGCATTGACATTCCAGGAGCACGCATGTTAAAAATAGTAGTAATAAAGTTAATTGCACCTAAAATTGACGAAGCTCCCGCTAAGTGTAAACTGAAAATCGCTAAATCAACCGAAGGTCCTGAATGAGCTTGAACACTACTTAATGGAGGATATACGGTCCACCCGGTTCCTGCCCCAGCCTCTACTAAAGTAGAAGCTAATAACAATAAAATCGAGGGAGGTAACAACCAAAAACTAATATTATTCATTCTGGGAAAAGCCATATCAGGCGCACCAATCATTAAAGGAACGAACCAATTACCGAATCCCCCAATCATTACTGGCATCACCATGAAAAAAATCATGATGAAAGCATGACCTGTTACAATAACGTTATATAATTGATAATTACCTGCTAAAATTTGACTCCCTGGAGAAGATAATTCCATACGAATTAAAATGGATAAAACAGTACCCATTACACCAGCAAAAGCACCAAAAATTAAATATAAAGTACCAATATCTTTATGATTAGTAGAAAATAACCACCGTGCTGACCATAAATAATATTTATTAGTTAACAATGTTGCGGACATTTTAAACAAAAATTTGCTTTAAAGCAGCTCATTATTCTATTAAGTTTAAAAATAAACTGTTTGACATTCGTTAAAAAATAACTTTTTAAAAAAAATTATAACTAGGATAACGGCAGCTGAGTAAACCTACCATTAAAAAAAATTTCCTTCTTTGTAATTTTTGAGGAAAAAGAGACAAGCATCCTTAAATTGACACAAGACTTAAATAAAAAATAAAAGTTTTGTAACTTTGGAAAAACTAAAGGATCAAAAACAACAAACATAACTGAATTAAAAAAGTCTTGTTTTAATTTAAAAAAATTTGTGGTTGGTTTGAAATCTTTAATATTAGGTAAAACTTCCCAAATAAAAGATGTTAGAAATTTTTGAAGGCTCTTTTTTCTCAAAGTTACTTTAACTCCTGACGGAGCTCCTTTTCTAATTTTTAAAAAAATAGACGACTTTTGAGACCTAATAAAAAAACTACGTTTTCCTGTTATAAGCTCTAAAAGAGTCGAAACTTTAATTAAAGATTTTAATGAAATATCTTTTTTTATTGTATAAAAAAGAGTTAAAGTTTCAATATTAAACGGAGTTTGGTGTATATTCTTATACATAAAACAACGATTTATTTTGTTAGATTTTTGATAAAGTTTTAATGAAGATGACATCTTAAAAATTTTAAATAACCCCTAAAGATAAAGAAATAATTTTTGAAAATTTATTGTTTCGTAATTCAGTCGGCACTACACCCAATATACGACTTGCCAAAGGTTTGAATTGTTTATTTAACAAAACAACGGCATTCTGATTAAAACAAAAAGAAACACCAGAAGAACGCTTTAAAAGAGACCGAGTTTGAACGATAACCCCAAATAAAACGTCTCCTTTTTTAACTTTAGAGGTTAACTTATTTTTTGCGCGAATTTGCTGAACCGAAACAACGATAATATCACCAACTTTAGCATAACGTGTTTTTGCACCTTTTTTTAGAATCTTGATGCAACGAACTAGTTTACCGCCAGAATTATCTGCAACTTTTAGTAACGTTTGAATTTGAATCATTTTTTTATTACCCTCGAGAACGGTTATACCCTTCTAAAAAAATAGTTTGCTTATCCTTGTAATAAACAGTAAAAATAGCTAAACCAATAGCAGATTCTGCTGCGGCCACTGTAAGAACATACAAAGCAAAAACTTGACCTAAAATATCATCAAGATAAACAGAAAATAAAATAAAATTTAAGTTTAAACCAACCAACATTAATTCAATGGACATCAAAATAATTAATAAGTTACGCTTGTTTAGAACTAAACCTAAAACCCCAAGTAAAAAAATGATTGTTGTGATTGTTAATAAAATATCTAATGAAAAAATCATATAGGATTTATAAAATTTAAAAATTACGCTTGATTAAATAAAAGCATAAAAAAAAATGATTTTCATTTTTTTAAAAATAGTTAACTCTTTACAAAATAGAGTTAAAACCATCGGTAATTGGTGAACAATCGATTTTGATAAGCTAATTTATGTAAGTTCAAAGTAGTTTTCACACTTTGACTTTTACCAAAAGATGAATTAATTAACTCTTCTACTAAAGAATCTTCAAAATTTTTTTTACCCGCCGATGATTTTAATAAGATTTTGAAGGACGCTGAAATTTGGCGTGACAATTGTATTGGAAAAGGCACTTGAAAAGATTTTCCTTTTAGCCGAACATTACGAACTTCAACTAGTGGTTTAACGTTATTTACCGCTAATGTTAAAACTTTTACAGGTGAATAACCTTTTAATGAAATTTTAACAAGTACGTTTTTCAAAATCTTTTCAGCCTTAAATTTTTTTCCATCTTTCATTAATTGTAAAATAAATTTTTTTAAAATCAATGAAAAAAAAATTAAAGAATCGTTTTTATTTAAATTTTTATTTGGATTACGCATTTGTTTTGCGGAAGAAGGATTTGAACCAACGACCTTCAGATCATGAGTCTGACAAGCTACCTAACTGCTCTATTCCGCAGCCAAAAAAGAAAAAATTAAACTTTTATCTTTTTAGTACCATACTTGGAACGTGATTGTTTACGATTTTTTAAACCTAAAAAATCATATTTACCACGAACTAAATGGTATTTTACACCAGGTAAATCTTTAACTCGACCACCCCTCATCAAAACAGTGGAATACTCTTGTAAAGTATGACCTTCACCGGGAATATAAGCTGTTATTCTTTTTTTTGTTGTTAGCCGCAAACGTGCAACTTTTCTCAAAGCAGAATTCGGTTTTTTCGGTGTACGAGTAAAAACTTTCAAACAAACACCTTTTTTTTGAGGTGATCTTTCTAATGCTGGAGATTTTACTAAAGTTTTTCTTGGTTTTCTAGTTTTATTACACAATTGGTTGATTGTAGGCATAAATTTTTACTGAAAAAATTATATTAAGTTTATTGAAAAGAGATACATAAAAATTATTTAGTTTTACTCTAACTATTAAAATAAAAATAAAAAGACATTAAAAAAATAAAGAATTTAATTTTTTTAATTTTAATTTGATTAAAAATAAATGAAGTAAAAACTTTTCATATCGTTTTATCTTAAATAATGGAATAAAGACAAGTAATTAACCGCACATTTCTCTAGAAATCAAATCTTAAAAGTAAAATATGAAAATCGCTAAAAATTAATCAAAATTAGGAGATTTTATGAAAAACTCCGTGTTGTGGTAATATAGTTTTTCATAAAAAAGTGGGTCCAAGGCACCCCCCTTACGATATTTTTTTGAGTTAAAAGTCTATTCTCTGGTAACGCATTTTCCTTGCGCTTCTTCAGAAAAAATAAAGTATTTGAACATAATCTTACGCAATTAAACGTTAACTTTTTTAAATAAAAAGTTATTTAAGGAAATAAAATAAAAAGTAAAAGTTTACATACTTACAACTTTTACATAATTACTTACGTTAAAAAACATAAAATACGTAAAATTTTAGTCCATGCTTATTACCTCTATTGAGAACGACTTAACCGCTATGTTTTTGTTAGCTGCACCGAAGAGCGCACAGCGTCTCGCTAATTGTCTTTTTGAAGAAAGAAAAATCCTTTTTTTTTTCTTTGAAAAACAATTGAATAATAAAATTTATTTTGTTATTCAGGGAAGGCTTACGCCCTGGAGTATGGTATAGA
>Ga0115007_10000414_pt1 | contig 27970 bp, 34 predicted proteins | sample ArcOceMetagenome_2_FD_87166 | JGI IMG/M metagenome (GOLD analysis project Ga0115007, IMG submission 87166) | Marine eukaryotic phytoplankton communities from Arctic Ocean - Arctic Ocean ARC135M Metagenome | ecosystem: Environmental > Aquatic > Marine > Oceanic | place: Arctic Ocean | collected...
AAAGAAATAGACATTTTAAAAATAAAACCATGAAAAATAAAAAAATGAAAAAAATTTTATTTAGAGTCAAAAAAAAAATAATGGATGAAATGGAAAAAAATATACGAGGAGGAGGAGGAGGAGTGTCGAAAATGAATACTTCGATCGTGATCAGCACCAACGCCGTGCCCGATGCCGACACGACCGGTACCGACGCCGGCACGACCGGTACCGACGCCGTGCTAGATGCCGGCACGACCGGTCGTGCTGCTTTAAAATTAAGAGAAATTTTAGGGAATTTTAAACTTATACAATTTCACAAATAATTTATATAAATATATACATAATTATATAAATGAGTAAATTTAAAAATCTAGTTTATGAAAGTCCAAGTATTGGGGATGTTTCAGGTGCAATTTTAAAAATTTTTATAGGAGAAACTGTAGGAAACATATTACCAACTAGGTTAATATTTTGGCAAGAACATGACGACCCTTTAATTGTATTACGAGATTTATTTGCAACCGAAGAAGAAAGGACTGATAATAGATACAGTGATATCGAAAAACAATTTGCTCCAACACATGAAATTTCAGTGGGTGTGGGTGGTGGTGTTAAAAAAAAAACAATTTATGGTACACTATATAATGAAATTAAAGATAATATTAGAAAATTAACAGAAGAAAAAGAAGATTTAGAATTTATTATAGAAAATTATGAAGAATTAAAAAAAACAGAAGAAAGAGCGGTTGAAAGAACAAAAATTAAAACAGAAAAAAATATTGAACAACATCAAAAAAAAATCAAGGAAAATTATGAAATACTTAAAAAATTAAACATTGTTAAATTAGATTATGTAACATTTTTATTAAAAAAGAATAAAAAATTATATACGGAATTTATGAAAAAAATAAAAAAAATGAATCGGGAAAATAAAAATTTAAAAAGTATTAAAGAAATAAAGTTGTTTAATACAAAAATTTTGGACATGAAAAATAAATTATCTAACAGTTAAATGTTTTAAATTAACTCTTCTGTTGTGTTCTTTATTTTTATAATCTTCAATTTGGTCTTTATAATCTATAAATGTTGTTATAATACTATCAACTTTGTCTTGTATTTCTTTATAATCTAAATATGTTTCTTTTAGACTATATAATCCTGGTATAATATCGTTAATATATTTTACTAAATCCAAAGCCAAAGTATAATATTTTAATAGATGCTTCTCTTTTAAGTTATAAAGAATTTTATCAAGTAATTGTGCAAAAATTTTAAATTCCTCATTTAAATAACACATTGTTTTTTTCCTATCTTCTTTGTACCACCATCTTGTTATTTGTTGGTATTTATTATTTTCACATTTCCAATAAGAATTATCAGATAAATCCTTCATTAATTTATCACCTTTTTCCATAGACTTAAAAATAATTAATTTATTTTTAATTTCAAAAAAATCAGTTTCTAAAATATCAATATCTACATTTTTAAAACTATTAAATTTCGCGATTTTAATATTTTCGACGGTTGTCATTATATATAAATATATATTTTATTATTTTATTTTATTTTTTATTAATATATTTAAAAATAAAGATAAATAATATGTTGGTTTTAAAAAAAAATTAAATAAAAGGTATGTATCTTGGTAAATTTGATTCATAAATTGTAACAGAAAATGTATCTTTATATCCTTCAACAAATACAGTGTCTCCATTCATTAAATCATCGCATCCATATTCGCCTGTACAACTTCTCCCATTTTTACTAATTGGTAATTTAATCATATGATTTTTATCATTCATTGTATAAAATTGAAATTTTCCTCTATTTGCTAACAAAGACCTTCCCATTAAAGGTAATATTGTTTCCCCACTACTTCTGGTTAAAATACCTACTTGTCTGAATTGCTGTTCTATACCTTGTGTACGAACGTTTATTGGTAAAACCGGTGTACCCCGAGGGTCTAAGCTTTTATCATAAATATTATTTCTTGAAGGTATTGTATGAGGATTTAAAAAAACATTATCTCTTGGTGTTTCTCTAATTATTTGTTGTGGTTGTTGAACTACAACTACATTATCCTTATTTTGTATTCGATTGAATAAGTAAATAATTAATAATATAATCATTATTAAAAATATAAGTGTTATATTTTCAATACAAATCGCACCTGGTGGGCATTTTCTAGGCATTATATATATATTTTAGATTTAATTACCATTCATACCTTTTAATAAATTAGACAGTCCTGAAATATCTGGTAAATCCAATCCATTCAAAGTTGATTTTGCGGATTTCAAAATGGGAGCCATTTGTCCTAAAGATTGAACTAATTCTTTTTGTTGTTCCAATAATTCTTTTGTCTCCTTCGTCAATCCTTTAATACCACCTTTACCGACGAAGTTATTTAAATTACTCATAGTTTGGCTCATTGTTGCCTGACTATCAATTCTATTTACCAAATCATCTTTTCCGTCCACTCTAGCTTCTGTTGATGCCGCTGCAACAACATTTTTGGATTTCATATTGGAAAACCCGCTTTTCAAAAGACCTTTACATTCATCAATACCTTTGCATGTATCCCAGTTAACGGTTCCTGATTCACATTTATCACCTACCATATCTGTAATCTGCCATTTACCACTGTCATCTTTTCTATAGCAATTTCGGTTATTTTTATTTGAATTTTTATGAACTTCTTGTTTCATCTCTGAATCTTTTAATACAGCTTCAGTTGCAGGATTGGTTGTGGGTTCAGTTGAGCCTTCAGTTGAGCCTTCAGTTGGTGGAGTTGGTGGAGTTGGTGGAGTTGATGCATCGGTGTCTTTAGTTGGTGGTTTTGGTGGTGGTACTACTGGTGTTTCATCATCTTTTGAGTCCATACTTTCAACAAATCCTTCAACCATACCTAATTCTTTTAGTTTTTTTTTCATTTTTTCATCATTTTTAATTTCTTCAGGCATAGTAGATACAGCCTCTTTCAATTCTTCTGGCGATAAATTATCTAAACTTGATAATTGTTGATCTTCTTTACTACTTGTCATACCTTCGATAATTTTTCTACTATTTACCAAAGCAGTAGATAGAACAGCTACTAATAAAACAATTATCATATTTTTATTAAAAAATGAAGTTAATAATCCAACACATACCATAAATGTTAAACTATTATACTGATTATTTGCTAAATAACCCAAAACATTAACTATTGTTAATCCAAAAACAGCCCATAATAAATACTTATTTGCCATTATTTTTTTCATTGAAAATTTCATTTTATATATATTTTATATAAAATAAAAAAACGATTAAATGAATTCTTGTTTAATTTTACATCCTCCAAAAACAATATTTGTGATAAAAAGCGAAAATAATATTCCAAATGAGAAATTTTCACTATAATTATTAAAAATGGCTAAACATAATAAAAATATTGCAACACAAAAAATAGATTTATCATTAATGTAAGCCAAAACATTTAAAACCGCTAATATAGAAAGTATTGAAATAACAAATTTATTTTTCGATAGTTTTTCTATTTTTTTCAATATGTTTTCAATTTTCACAATCATTATATATTAAAAAGTTATTTTTTTTCATTTTTTTTAATTATTATGCATCATCAACATGTTTGATAAATTTTCTTTAATTTTTTTTACGGTAATTTTTTCTGCTTCATCACCTACTTCTTTACCAGCTTTTTTCGAAGCTTCTTTACCAGCATTAATTGCTGTGACAGTACTTGTACCTTCTTCCATTTTTGCCTTAACAACTGCTTTTTCAACTTCTTCTTTAACTTTTTCTTTTATACCATTAGATACTTCCTCACCAATAAATCCTGCATAATGAGATAATGAACCAGGTTTACCTTTATAACCAACAAATGATTCTAATAAAATACCTTTAAAACTTGCTTTGCACCCAAATACAAAATTTGATACAAATAATGAAATTAATAAACAAATTACTTTATTTTTTATATATTTGCAAGCAATAAAATAACTAATAACCAATATTGCCAAACATTCGTAAGATGATACACATATAAATCCAGTTGCACATAATATTGCTAAAACTATTACGGTATATAATATATTTTGTGAATTTAACATTTTTTGAATTTTCATTTTATATTAATTATATATAAAAAAAATAAAACTAGCGCCTTCTTTTTGAGGAATTTCTTCTTTTTGTTTGTCTTTTTTTATTTTGTTTTCTAATTCTCTTTTTAGTTTTTCTTTTAGTTTTTCTTTTAGTTTTTCTTTTATTAGATTTTTTAAAAATATTCCTAATATTACCTGCTAAAGATTTAATTACATTTTTTGATTTTCTTGATTTATACATCTTTCCTGAACGCGGTGATTTATAAATATATCCTCCTTTTACCATTATATAGTATGTAAATATTTTTCAATTTCTTTCATTTTTTTTATTTGAAAATTTATTTGTTTTTCCTTTTCATTTTTTGAATTTTTTGAATTTTTTGATTTTTTTAAATATTTTATTAATGATTGTACATGATTTACTACTTGGTCATTTGAATTATCCTTTTTCCCACCTTTTAATACACGTAATTTTAAATTGCTTTTTTCAATTTGTGCGTTTATACCGTCTAACATTTTTTCTCTTTCCAAAAAATCCATTTATATATTATATTATTTTTTTAAAATATTTAAATCTAACACAATATTATTTAGGATGTCTAAAATGATTAGTGAACCTTTGTTAAAAGAAAACCCCGACAGATTCGTTATGTTCCCATTAACCGACACAAAAATTTGGGACATGTACAAAAAAATGATGGATTGCTTCTGGCGAGCCGAAGAAATAGATTTTTCAGGTGATATGGCTCATTGGGAAAAATTAAATGATGGTGAAAGACATTTTATTAAGATGGTATTAGGTTTCTTTGCCGCCAGTGATGGAATTGTTGTAGAAAATTTAGGTGCTAGATTTTTATCGGAAGTTCAGCTTCCAGAAGCTAGAGCCGCGTATGGATTTCAACTTATGATGGAGAATATCCATAATGAAACTTATAGTTTACTTATTGATACTTATATTAAAAAAGAAGATGAAAAAGCAAAACTATTCAAGGCATTGGATAATTATCCTTGTATTAAGAAAAAGGCAGATTGGGCTGTTAAATGGATTGAAGATAAAAGATCCAATTTTGCAACTAGATTGGTTGCTTTTGCATGTGTTGAAGGAATCTTTTTTTCAGGTAGTTTTTGTTCCATCTTTTGGTTGAAAAAACGTGGTTTAATGCCAGGATTGACGTTTTCAAATGAATTGATCTCCAGAGACGAAGGAATGCATACTGATTTTGCAGTATTATTATATTCAAGAATGGTTAGAAAATTAAAGAAAAAGAAAATACATGACATGATTAAAGAAGCCGTTGATATTGAAAAAGAATTTATATGCGAAGCATTACCATGTAAATTGATTGGAATGAATCAAAAATTAATGAGTCAATATATTGAATTTGTAGCCGATAGACTAGTTGTACAATTGGGTTATAAAAAGATTTTTAATTCCTCAAATCCTTTCGATTTTATGGAAATGATTTCTTTAGATGGAAAAACCAATTTCTTTGAAAAAAGAGTTGGTGATTATAGTTTAAGTTCGGGACGCAAAGAAGATGCAAAATTCGAATTAGATAATTTGGATGAATTGGATTTTTAATTGTTGATATTTGTTCACAATCTTTACTTGATAAAAGGCAAAGTCGGTATGTTCTCTAAATATAAAAATATATATTATATCTTTTCATTATACTTAAAAAATAAAAATGTTTTTATTGACCCAAAATATTATAGACCGTGTGAGGTTGAATTATTATTGGGGGATGCTAGTAAAGCGGAAGAAAAATTAGGATGGGAGAGAGAATATGATACTTTGGATAAATTAATAGCTGATATGTTTAAAACTTCATATTAATATTTCTTTTATTTTGTTTTATTATTTGTTCTTCCATATATTTATTATATATTTCATGATCCGTAAATATTTTTGAATTATCAAGATACATATTATTCATTCTATATTCTAAATTTTGATTCTTTGCTATTGCCCAATCTTCCGAATATTCTTTTTTTATCAAATCATATTTATTTTTTACCAAATCTTCAACATTTCTACTACTTAAACCATATAAACGTCCATTTCCAAAAGGTTTACCATCACCTACAATATATCCTGTGGGAAATCCGTCATTTTTATGTACAATTGGTTGCCATTTTTCAACTTGTTCTTCCATATTACACAATTTACCAAAATAATCGGGTTTTTTATTTTTTAATACAGTATCTAAGATAGAAAAAATTTTAGGATTTAATAATCTTTGGTCGTCATCTGTTTTTAACACATATTTAAAATCAAATGTTTCATATAGTGCAGTTAAACCCGATATTGTTTTATGAGGTAGAGATAAATAATCATCTAATGTATTTGTGTAAATAATATTTTTTTCTTCATCGACAATATATTTAAGTTTTTTATTTTTACGAAATTTATGTTTATCACCAACTAAATGAAAATAACGCATACCTTGCATAATAGAGTTATTATTCAAAAATTGATTAATTTGACCAACTCTTCTTTCTTTTTCATATTTTTTACATGATAAAATCATTAATATATAATCGTCTTTTAATGACATTTATATATTAAACAAATAATAGATTTAAATTAATATTTTATAACTATTTAAATTTATATTTTCATTTAAATTATAATGAAAATACTTTTTTTAGTAAATAAGCAAACATATCATACAAAAATGTCAAGAGTGCGTTTTCATGGTATTAGGGCTTTGGAAAAAATAGCAACTGTAAAATATTGGGGTTTAAATTGGGAAAATTATAATCCAAAACTAACAGTACAACAAAATTTGGATAATATGCAAGATAAATTTGATATTTGTATAGCATACAAACCATTAGAATTGAAAAATTTTAAAGATATTAATATTCCAAAATGTATAAGATATAATGAAATGTATAATATAAATTGGACATTAAAGGAAATAAAAGAAAGTGGTAGTCAATTGGTAATATGTCATCATTTAAATGATTGTGAGCAATATCAGAAAATGAATATACCAAATGTAAAATTTGTTTATATTGGACATTGTGCAGAAAAGACAATATTTAAAAACTATAATACACCCAAAGAATATGATGTATTAATTGCAGGTTGTATATCATCACATTATCCTCTTAGAAATAAATTTCTAAGACTATTGCCTCAATTAAAAAAAAAATATAAATGTCATCAACACCCTCATCCTGGTTATGATTTAAATGATGCACATACAGATAGATATTTAAAAGAAATGGCTATTGCTATTAATAAGGCTAAAATCACATTAACAGATACTGGATTACCACGTAGTCGTTATGGAAAATATATAGAAATACCCATGTGTGGAACATCTGCAATTTGCGGCGATTTACCAGATGATAAAGCTGATGATTATAGCTATGTAATAGAAGTTACAAATTCTATGACAGCTCAAGAAATGTTTGATAAAATATGTTATTATTTAGACAATGAAGATAAACGATTAGAAAAAGTACAAAAAGGAATAGAATTTTCTAGTAATTATACACAAGAACATTATGCAGAAAAATTATTGAAAGAAATAAAAGAATTCTAAATTAATTTCTTTTTAAGGGTGTTTCAAATAATCCTTCTAGTTTAACGAATTCTTCTTCTGTTATAAATTCATCATCTGTATTTTTTATTAATATTACATCTAAAAAATTTGATCTTTCAGGTCCAGTATATAATTCATTTTTTAGAATTGTATAATTATTTTTTTCTGAAAGTTGTTTAATAAATTGTTCATTATAACAATAAGCACCATGGAGTAATAAATTATTTTCATTTTTTGCATATGGTATAACATGAAAAATAAAACCGTCCTTTTTAACTAAATTATGTACATTTTTAAAAGTATGATATTGTGGATTTTTAGTTTGAGTAATTATTTCATTGGTTTTACTACCTGGTGTTGATGTAAAATGTTGTCCAACATGTTCTGTTGTACCCATATTAGTTAAAATATCAAATTGTTTATTAATATTTTGTTTAAAAATATCTATTTCCAGATTAACTTTTACAGATTTATTACAATGACAATCAAAATCAACAGAAATACATTCTTTAAAATAAAAATTAAAAAAATCTTTTGAAAAAAAACCTAACCTATTAGAAGGTGGTCTTACCGGCCATATTCTTGGATTATTTTCAATCCATTTTTTTATATATTCATTATCAGTATCTTTTTTCCATAATTTTAATTCTTGTTCGCCTAATTCAATAATTGATAAATCTGTTAATTTTTTTTTCCTTTCTTTTAAAATATTTATAATTAATAAAATATCTTTTAGTTTCATTCCCATTTATATATTTTATGTATAAACATTTAAATATTTAATAATACTTATATTATAATGAATAATATTATTATGAGAAGAAAAATAGGCGAAGATTATGATACTTATGAAGATTATATAAATCATCAAAAAGTAAAAACAACTGACCCAAGAAGAAGAAAATTATGGTTAGGAAAGGAATGGCAAATGAAAATTGATATATTTAAAAATGTATTTAATCATTATAAAAATAATAATATTTTAAAAGAAAATATGAAATGTTTATGTTTTGGAGCAAGAACCGGTCAAGAAGTTGTTGCGTTAAATGAAATTGGTCTGAATGCTTTGGGTATTGATATTGTTCCACAAGAACCATATGTTATTAAAGGTGATATTCATAACGCACCTTTTGATGATAAATCATTTGATTTTGTTTTACAAACATTATTGACCATTCTATTAATCCTGAAAAATTTATGAGTGAAATTGAAAGAGTATTAAAAAGTGGTGGACATGCATTGGTACAATTACAGTTAGATTGTAAATCAGATGAGTATGCCGAAAATGACGTTTATAATTCAAAAACAGTTATTAATTTATTTAAAGAATCTGAAGTAGTAATTGATAGAGAAATACCTTTTACATTATCTATGAATTGGGAATTTTTAATGAAAAAAAGATAATTATATAATGAAAAAAATATATTATATAATTAAATAATAAAAATATTATAATTAATTAAATTATAATGTCTTTCATTGAAACAACGAGATTTTACGCAGGTGAAGGTAACCAATTATTTGTATATATATATGGAAAATTATTTTCTGAGAAATTTAATATTTTATATATTCATCCTGGAATACCTTCATTAAAAATAGAATCAACATTACATTTAAAAAATAATAATAATTTAAATTTTAAAAATATAGTAAATTTCAAAGAAGAATTAGATTCTATTAATATGAATAAAAATTATAATTATATATTAGATTATGGGTTTAATCCTACGATTGAAAATTATAAAATTTTTTTACCTTATATAAAAAATATAAAAAATATATTTAATATACCAAATATAATAAATAAAGATGATTTAGTTTATCATTTAAGGGCTGGTGATGCTTTATTAAATATGAATTATAATTATTTTAATGGTGAAAAATTAAAAAAAGTTATTGAAAATATAAAATATAATAATTTATATGTTGTAACAAATCTAAAAAAACATGATTTATGGACAATGGAAGATTTAAACAATTATAAAAATAAATTATTAAAATATGGTGATTGTGGAGCAAATTACAGTAATTCAACTTTAATAAACGAAGAACAAATGAAAGAATCATTAAATAATTTAAATAGTGTAATTAAAATTTTAAATGAAAAAAATGCTATATGGAAATCCGATACAATTTTTAATGATTTTAATTTTATAAGATCATTTAATAAAATTATTATAGGTGTGTCTACATTTAGTTGGTGGGCAGCTATATTAAGTGAAGCAAACGAAGTTTATGCTCCGAAAAATTGGAAAAAATTGAAAGGACATAGAAATAAAAATTTACCTTTTGTCGAATTAGATAATTGGAAAGTTGTTGATTTTTAATTAATATACAAAAAAATATTAAATATTATTGTTTTTGTATTAATATAATGGAAAATATTCTAGATAGATTAGGACATCATGATAAATGGCATCTTAAACAAAATAATAGAACAGAAACTGTATATAGTATTAATGAACCTATTATAGATTATATATTTGAGAAAATAAATATTAATGATGGTTTTTTTGTTGAATTTGGTGCTTGGGATGGTATACATTTATCTAATTGTAGAAAATTATATGATAATGGGTGGTGTGGAATGTTTATTGAAGCAGATAAAGAAAAATTTAAAGAATTAGAATTAAATTATAAAAATGAAGAAAAAATAATTACTGTTAATTCATTTGTAGATACTAATAAAAATAAATTAGACAATATATTAGAAAGTAACGGTATTAATTCTGTTGATTTTTGTAGTATTGACATCGATGGGTTAGATTTAAATATATTTAATTCTATAGAAAAAATATTACCTACTCTTGTTTGTATTGAAGGAGGACAAGTGTTATTTCCAACTAAGAAATTAAAAGTTGATGAAAAAATTCAAAGTGATAATGTTACACAAAGTCTTTATAATTATATTATAGATTTTGAGAAAAAGGGTTATAAAATATTATGTGCTTACCAAGATATTTTTTTTATAAAAGAAGAATATTACAAATTATTTAATGTATCTGATAACATTTTTGAATTATATATTAATGGACTATTTTGTTTACCTAGGATACCATGGTTGTATGAAAAAAAGAAGCAATATAATATAAAAAATGAAATATTAGATTATATTATTAATAATACCAATAATATAAATATAATGAATCGAAATATTTGGGTAAAAGATAATTATAATAAGTTTAATACTATTAAAAATCAATTAATTGAAAATTATATATAATATTAAAATTTTGGATTTTTAAATAAATAATCACCTGTTTGTGAATTTGGATTATAATCCATTATAAGTTTAAAATTATTATTTATCATCATATCATATGTTTGTTTTTTAGATAACCCACCTTCATATGATGTTTCTCCATATTCTAACTGTATATATTTTACATTTGGTAATATATTTTTTGCACCTTCTATAACTTCCTTTTCGGCACCCTGAACGTCTATCCATATAAAATCTATTACATCCATATCTTCTTTTTTACACCAATTATCTAATTTTATTGATTTAACTATAATTTTATTATGTATATTTAAATCAGTTCTGTTTGTATTTTTTAAAGAAGAAGCACCAGAACCAGATAATTTAAGATTTTTATATGTTTTATTACCAATATATTTATATTTTTCTTGTAAATTATCTTCCATTTTTTTATTATATACTTGATAAAATTCTAATTCTTTGTCACTTACATTTGATACTGCCCTTTCTATTAATTTTATAGAATCTATATTAGAACATGTTTTTTTTATAATTTCTATATTTCTAGGGTCTGGTTCAAAAGTATATATTTTACTATTTGGAAAATATTTATAAAATCTAAGTGTATCTTCACCATAATGTCCCCCAATCTCTAATATAACTTTTGCATCTTTACCTATAATATTTTGTAATTTTTCAAATTTTTCCTTATATTTTTCTAGATTCATATTATTATAAATATAATTTAATTCCATTTATAATATAATTTATGTGTTTTTGTTTATATTATTAGTTAGAATAAGATATATATTTAATTGCTATTTTTTTATAACTAAAATTATTATTGAAGATATTATATGCATTTTCTATAATTTTTTTACATAATTCAGGATTATTTAAATAATAGTCTATTTTTTCTATTATATCAGATAAATCATTTTTAAAAAAAACACATGTTTCCCCATCTTTTAAGAAATCATTAAATGTATCATATGGTTGTTGATTACAAAATAATAATGTCTTACAGCCTATTATTTCACAATATCTTGGTGTTAAATCACCATGGTCTGCATTTGTAGCTATCCAAAATTTACTTTGATTTATAGTTTTTATATATTCATTTATATTTGTTATTTTACTTTCAGAATATGATTTATCACTGCATTTTATATATTTTTTATATTTTGTATTATTCAATAAGTTTACTATTCTTTCTCTTATATTTATTTCACTATTTAAGTATGCACTTTTTGTATAATGTTTTGAATTATGTAATGCACCTGTCATTCCTATATCATATATTTTTTTAAGGTTTAAAAATTTAAATAATGAATTATCAAATGGGTATAATGTTGGTAAAATCTTTATATTATATTTTTTTTCAAACTCAACTATTATATGTTGTTGTCCGAAAATAATTATATTATTTGTTTTTAGAAAATTCATTTTTTCTTCTTTTAAAATTGATAATTTAAATAAAAATGCAATTATAGGTGTAGTAGTAACTAATTTGTTTTTCTTAGTTGTATAATTACTATTACTACATGCACCATAACCCAAAATTATTAAATTATAATCATTTAAATTATAATTATCTAAACTATTACCTATGGTTATTTTTATATTTTTTATTTCTTTTAAACCCTTACCTAATAAAGTATAATATAAATATTGTTTATCATTATTTTTTGGTTCGATATATAATATCTTTTTCATAAATAATAAACTCATTTATTTATTTAAATATAAACTCATGTATATATTTATATGAAAATTTGTATACATATTATTTCTTCTCGTGTTAATTGTTTAAAATTATCATTACAATCATTTTATAAATATTTCAATAATAAGTATAAATTACCTGTATATATTTATCATTTTGATGATATTTATAGCAAAAGTTATATAGATGATATTAATAATACAATTGATAAAAATATTAAATTTATTCAAATTGATTATGGTCTTCCAAAAAATTTAAATTATAATGATATTTATTTTATTAAGAAAGGAGTTCCAAATAGATTAGGATACCACCATATGTGTCATTTTTGGAGCAATTATTACCATTATCCTAAAACTGAATATACTGATTATGATATTGCATTTAATTTCGATGATGATTCATTATGGACTAAGGAATTTGACTTTTCATTTTTTGAAAAATTAATAAAATCAGAAAGTGTATTAATGTGTTTTAACTGTTATAAATATCAAAAAAATCATAGAAGTCGTGAAGTTAGAACAGGTCTATGTGATTTAGTTTGTAATTATTGTAAAAAATATAATATTGTACCAAAAAAGAAATGGTTACAAGAATTATTAAATATAAAAGATAAATTACAAAGAGATGATTTTTTTCAAACCCATTTAATTTGTTATGATACAAACATTACTAAGTTAAAAATTTTTGATACCAAAGAACATAAAAATTGGATGTATGATATTAATGAATCTAATGGAATTTATAAATATAGATGGGGTGATAATGAAGTTTTAAGTTTATATCACGATATTCATTACGATACAGATGTATTATTAATTGATAATATAAAAACTGCTGCGGGATTAACAACAAATTATATAAATCCGGGTGGTTTGAGACATATCACTGATTATGCACCTAGTATTACATTTCCAATGAAAATAAGAAAGTTTTAATAATATATAATTTAAAGGTTAATTATTATATAATTATAATGAGTATTCAAGAATCAGATATATGGAAAGGGGGATGGATTAATTGGGAAAGATTACAATTATTTGATGATGATGAAATAAATAATAATAAATTATTACAAATTCAATATAATGGTACAAATATGAAAGAATGTTATGAAAAAAATAAAAAAATAGGTAATCGATGTTTAATCAAAATAAGAGATGAAATCATTGTTAAAAATATAAATAAAGATACTGTTGTTTTAGAAATTGGTCCTGGCAGAGGTTCATGGACTAAAACAATGATAAAATATAATCCAAAAAAAATATTTTGCTTCGATGTATTTTCCGCAGAATATAATAATTTTTGGAATTTTGTAGGAATGGAAAATAAAAATAAAATAGAATATTTTAAAGTTAACGACTTTTTATGTAATGATTTACAAGATAATTCTATTGATTTTTTGTTTTCATATGATGTTTTTTGTCATATATCTTATAATAATACAGAATTATATTTAAAAAATTTATATTCTAAATTAAAAAAGGATGCAATCTGTTCTATAATGATTGCTGATTATGATAAAACTATTAAAAATAATAAACCTTTAGTTAGAGTTAGAGTACCTAAAGGCACTTATAATTCATTTCAAGAAGAACTAGAAGATATTAATGGTCCTTTTTATAAAGGACGATTTTACTATTATGGTATAGATAAATTTTGTGATTTATTAAAAAAATATAATTATACTATTATTAATAAAGATATTGGTCTTGATGACCAGAATGTAATATGTATTTTTAAAAAATAAAATTTAAATAAATATTTATTTTTAATATTAAATAATAATGATATATTATTATCATAATGATTAATAATAATGATTTCAAAAATAAATTATATCACCACTTCTCTAAACTAGATAATAGACAACACGCATTTATGAATGCACTTCATGTTTCAAAAAAACATAAAACATTCTTTTTTCATATTGCAAAAACAGGTGGTTCTTCCATGGCACATGAATTATTATATAATGATTTTGATGATAATATTTTATCTAATAGAAAAATAGATAGAGATACAAAATTAAAATATTTAAAAGATATTATAGATGATTGGGATAATTACTATAAAGTTACATTTGTTAGAAATAAATTTTCTTTGTTAAAATCCCTTTATAATATGAATAAATATCGTTCTAGATCTATTCCTAATAATATTACATTCGAACAATTTATATATAAATATATTGGTAAAAGTTCAGAATACGGACAATGGTTAGACCAATATAACTTAACACATATTGATAATAAATGTATATTTGATTTTATTGGAAAATTTTCTAATTATAAGAATGATAGACATACATTTTTTAATAAATTTAATATAAATGATAGAAATTTACACGATAATAAAGGAACTTATAAGAAAGAAGAAAATTTATCATATAATAATGAAATGATAAAAGTATTAAAAGATGCCTTTAAAGAAGAATTTGACTATTTTAAATGGGAAAAATTATAAAAGATTATATTCAAATTCTACACATAATGATAAATATTTTTTTGGACCTAATAATAATTCAGAATCTTTAAATGGTAAATTAATATATTTATCATATAAATCTTTTCTTATACAAAATAAATTATTTGAATTCGCAACAGGCATATATCCTTTTTTTATTGCCATATCTATCATGGCGGAATAATTTGAATTCCCAAATTTGGATTTTTTATGAGTATGTCCTTTTTTATAAATTATATATTCTTTTCCTATATCAAATGAATTATATTCTAATATTAATATTTTAGGTTTGTATATTTTCATATCTCTCAATATAAAATAATCTGGACCATCTACATCTATTGATAATATATCAAACTCTATTGGTAATGACGTATTCTTTAAAAGATTATCTAATTTATTTTCCGGTTTCCATTCATTATATCCAACATATTCACTTATACATTCCACATTATAGTTATTTTTTAATTCTTCAGTATATTCCTCAAATTTTTCTTTATCTCCTTCTATTAATACCCCTTTCCAACCATTTTCTATCAAATGAAATACATTTGATAAATGTTTCCCATCCCATGCTCCAAATTCACAACAAGTTCCTTTATCTATTTTTAATACATTCAAAAGTTTTTTTAATACTTCTTCTTCTTGCCATTGTGAATATTTTCCTGGTTTATATAAATCTTCCCTTCTTGGTGAAAACGTCTCTAACGTCAAATATGACATTATATTTATTATTATTAAATTATTTTTAATATATTTAAAAATAATTTAATATATTATTTTATGAAAATTTTACTTGTAGGTTATGGATATTGGGGGGAAAATATGGGAAAAGACAATTTATTTCTGATTTAAAGTTCGCTGAAAATATTCATAAAATATTAAAATTATTATAATATATTTTTAAATTAATTAATAAATAACATTTTTTATTAATATTATCAGAATTCCTATAATACCAATTATAATTTTCCACCTTATCATTATTTAATAATTCTTTTTCAATTAAATTCTTATTATGATAATTATAAAAACAACCTTTGGTAAATCCATTTCTCCAGCCTGGATTTTCTTTAATATACAATTGATTTTTATTTAATGTTTTATTAATTCTAACATCTCCTTGTGAATGATGTATATTTACATTTATTGTTGTATTTTCCCCAATAGGAGTTTTAAAAAAACCGATAATAACATTTTTTTTTGATATCCTTATCATTTCATTTAATGCTATAGATAATTCATTAAGATGTTCAAAAACATCTATTGCTATAGAAGAGTCAAATGAATTGTCACCAAACGATATATTTTTTATATTACCTTTTAGCACCAAAAGACCATGTTTTTTAGCCTCTTTAACCATAAAATCAGAATATTCAATACCTATAACCTTAATATTATTTTTTTCAAACAAATCCTTAAAGGTAATAAGATCTTTTCCTGTTCCACAACCACAATTTAATATACTTTTACAATTTAAATTAATTAATTCATTATACAAATTTTTTTTGTATTCTGTTTTACCTTCCCAAGTTTTAAATCTTTTCAAGAATTGTCCATCTTCTTCAAATTTTTCTTGCCACCAAGACTCCATTATATATATAATAATTAAATATTTTTTATATAAAAACAAAGAACTATATATAATATATTGGTAAAAGTTCAGAATACGGACAATGGTTAGACCAATATAACTTAACACATATTGATAATAAATGTATATTTGATTTTATCGGAAAATTTTCTAATTATAAAAATGATAGACATACATTTTTTAATAAATTTAATATAAATGATAGCAATTTACACGATAATAAAGGAACATATAAGAAAGAAGAAAATTTATCATATAATAATGATATGATAAAAGTATTAAAAGATGCTTTTAAAGAAGAATTCACCAGGTCTTATCATCTAAAACAATATTATTCATTATATATTTTATTTAATATTATTTCTAAATATATTAAACTTAATTTAATATATTATGTATATGAAAATTTTACTTGTAGGTTATGGATATTGGGGGAAAATATGGGAAAAGACCATTCAAAACTCTAAACACCAAATTTATGATATTATAGATACTTTTGTTTTTAATAATGATATTTATAGTGTTGATTTTGATAATTTTGATTCTGTAATTATTGCTTCACCTATAAATACACACTATGAATTAGCAGAATTTTGTATTAAAAAAAATAAAAATGTATTAATTGAAAAACCATGTACTCATAGTTTAAATGATATACAAAAATTAATTAAAATTAATAATAATAACAATATTGGTGTAGGATATGTTTTAATTTATTGCTCTGCTATAAGAAAACTAAAAAATAAAAATATAAAATGGAAAAATGCCTTTTTTAACAGAAGTAATGGTTCTACACAAATTCGTAAAGATTGTAATGTAATATATGACTTACTTTGCCACGATATATCCATCGCTTTTTATATATTTAATGTTATACCACAAATCTTATTTTGTAACAAAAATGATAATTCAATTATATGTATTTTAAATTTTGATGGAACAATATGCCATTTTTATTGCTCTAGAATTGATAATAAAAAAAGAAGTAACTGTTCTTTTATTAATAATGATATCACATATTATTATGATGATATTACTAAAAATTTAAAAATTTATGAAAAAAATAAAATAACAGAAAAACAGTTTGATGAATATCCATTAAATAATCAATTAAATTTTTTAGAAAATAAATTTATTTCTGATTTAAAGTTCGCTGAAAATATTCATAAAATATTAAAATTATTATGATAATATGTATATAAAAAACACATAATATAATATATATATGTTTTCATTTAAAAAAACAGTTGAAAAGCATAAGAAAGAATATTTAAATTTACTTGAAAATGTTCTAGATAGTGGTATGGGAATGCTTGGACCAAAAGTAAAAGAATTAGAAAAACAGCTTTCTAATTATACGGGTTCAAACCATACCATTTGTTGTCAAAGTGGAACATTCGCATTATCTTTAGCTTTAAAAGCTTTAGATATTAAAGAAGGTGATGAAGTTATTACTACACCATTCACATGGATTAGCTCTACATCAACAATTGTACAATCAGGTGCAACGCCTGTTTTTGTTGATATTGAAATGGATTCATTTAATATTGATGTTAAGTTGATCGAAAAATCAATTACTAAAAAAACAAAAGGTATTCTAATTGTTAATCTTTTCGGAAAATTAATTAACAATATTGATTTATTATTAGAATTAAAAAATAAGTATAATTTATTTATTATTGAAGATGCTGCACAAAGTTTTGGCGCGTTCAATGATAAATATAAAAGTTGTGATGGTAATATTGGTGATATTTGTTGCACTAGTTTTTATCCTACAAAACCTTTATGTGGTTTTGGCGATGGTGGCGCTTGTTTTACTAATAATGACAATATAAATAATAAATTAAAAAAACTAAGAAACCATGGTATGTCTTCATATGGCAATATTGATATATTAGGATGGAATGCTAGAATGAATGAATTTCAAGCAGCCATTATATTAATTAATCTTCAAAATTTTAAAGAAAAAACAAAAAATAGACAAACTATTGCTAATTTATATAATGAAAAAATTCTATTGAAATGTGTTAAACCAAATTTAGATAAAGGACATATGGTTGCACAATATTCTATATTAATTGAAAATAGAAATAATTTTATTGATTATTTAAATAAAAATAATATCGCTTCCAAAATATTTTATCATAAAAGCATATTAGATCAGTCTATATTTAAAAAATATAAAACCATTGATTTGCCTATTACTGATATTGTTAAAAATAAAATTATTTCTATCCCATGTTATGATACTTTAGATATGAAAGAAGTAAATAGAATAATTAATAAAATTAATGTATATAAATAATAATGTAAATTTTACAAATTAACATACGTTAATCTTAATCCATCCTCTAATTTCACCTTTGGGTCATAATCCAAATCTCTTTTTGCTTTACTTATATCTGCATATGTATGTGGTACATCGCCTAACTGATTCCCTATTTGTTCATAATTTGCCTTTTTACCTACTACATTTTCACATAACTCTATAAATTCATTCAAAGATACTGGATTACTATTTCCCAAATTATATACCTCGCATTTTACTTCCTTTTCATTATCTATTGATGCTACTACACCACTCACTATATCACTCACATATGTATAATCTCTTGATGATGAACCATCGCCATATTTGTAAAATTTTGTTCCTTCTTTTATTGCCTTCAAAAACTTATATGGCGCCATGTCTGGTCTCCCTCGTGGTCCATATACCGTAAAAAATCTTAATCCTATCATATTTAAATTATACAATTGATGATATGTCTTCGCATATAATTCCATAGCCATTTTACTACATGCATATGGTGAATTCGGTGTTTCTATTGTGTCTGTCTCCGAAAAAGGCTTTTTTTTATTTAAACCATATACACTACTACTACTCGCATATGCTATTTGTTTCACACCCACTTTTCTCGCTTGCTCCAATATATTTATAAATCCATTTATATTTACATCTACATATACCTCTGGATGCTCTATTGAATATCTAACTCCAGCCATTGAGGCCAAATGACATATTTTTTCCGGCTTCCATTCTTCTATTACCTTTGTTGTTCTTATATCTTCTCTACGAAATTCAAAATTTTCATATTTTTTCAAAACCTCCAGATTCTCTTTCTTTCTCTCCACATCATAATAATCATTTAAATTATCAATACCTAAAACTGTATCTCCACGCTTTAACAAAAATTCACATGTATGTGAACCAATAAATCCAGCACATCCTGTTACCAATACTTTCATATAAATTTAAATATTAAATTAAATTTATATTTATTTAAAATTAAACAATTACTATTATAAAATGAGTCATATTATTCAATCTTTATGGATCGGTGGTTCTTTAAGTAAAATGGAACAGCTTTGTGCAAAATCTTTTGTCGATAACGGACATGAATATCATTTATATACTTATGGAGATGTTAAAAATATACCAGAAGGTGTTATTGTCAAAGATGGTAATGAAATAGTAGATGAAAGTGAGATTTTTAGATATAAAAATGGTTCATTATCTGCTTTTTCTAATTATTTTAGATTTCATTTATTACATAAAAAAGGCGGATATTGGGTTGATGCTGACGTTTTATGCGTTAAACCCTTCAAATTTGATAAAAATATTATTTTGGTTTCTGAACCTATTGGACAACACTATCAAAGTAGTTTACCCACATCTTGTATTATTAAATTACCAAAAAATAGTGAAATAACTAAAGAAGCTATTAAAATGCAAAAAGAACACAAAAAATTAATTTTAGATGGTACTCTAGGATGGGGTTCAGGTCCAAAAACAATTAAACATATTATTAATAAATTTAATTTAGAAAAATATATTTTACCTTGGTATACTATTTGTACATGTGATTATCAATGCGTTATTTCATTAATTAATCCAAATTCTAATGTCAAAAGTGTATTTTCTAATGTTATTGAAAAATATGAAAATATTAAAGATGATACTTTTTGTATTCATTTATGGAATGAAGGTTGGAGAACTAATAAAATAGATAAAAATGCTAACCATCATCCTGAGTCCATTTATGAACAATTTAAAAAAAAACATAATATATAAATGATTCATGATAAATTTCTTATTTATAATATTTGCTATTTTTTAGAAAATCAAGATATTTTTAATCTTCAAAAAGTTAGCAAATATTATAATACTATCACACAAGATAAGATTTTTAAAAATAATATTAGATTTAGATATCATCCGGCCGTTTTTAATCTTTTTGATAATTTTTGTAAAAATTGCAACCTTAAACTTCTCGTTTTTACAGACTTTTATACAACCTTTTCACGTTGCAAATGTTTTTCTTAACACCGTCTTACCGCCATTAATGGATATTTCTGCGCCTCCTCCGTCTCATAATTCCACTTTGTCCAAAACGTTTCATCATCTATATATACACTATTATTCCTCTTTTTCCTCATCAAACTTAATACTGATTGACAATGTCGATTATCTATGAAATCATTTATTTGAAACTTATTATATACATCCGTTATTATTAAAGGGTTTTTTCGTAACACTGTTATTATATATTTAAAAAAATCTATAATACTCTCGTTTATTTTCATCATAAATATTCCTCCCACAAATTGACCACTTTTCTTCATTTCTTCTTCCACTTCAAACGCCTTAAAAAGTTGCTTTGTTGTCCATTTTTTTTCTATGGATCCTTTCATTTTAAACGAAAACATGTCTTTATCCGATTCCATTAACATATTTATATACTGTTTCATTCTTGACTCACCATTCTTATTTATCATACATCCTGCATCTATATACAATAATATTTCGTCTTTGTTGTTTTTTATCAAAGTTTCCAATCTTTTTAATATAATATCAAATTTCCATACACCATAACCCGCTATCCTTTTTAACTTTAACACCTTTTTAAAGTCATTTGCAAATTCTGATGTTAGATCTTCTGGTCCACATACTTTTATACTTTTAAACCATGTTGTATTCAATGCCTCTGCTTTTATACGTTCTTTTGCTCTACTAAAAATATTATTACCATATGTTATCATATGTATTTTTTCCATATATATATATTATTTTTTTACTTTTAATTAAAAATAATTAAAATTAAATAAAATCAATGACAGTGTTTAAATAGGTGGGGTCGTAGGGTAACCAAGGTTCCCCTACCAGTAAGCACTTCCTTCCACCTTTTCAAAACCTTTAGGTTTTTCCAACTCTTTGGGTCTTGACCAATATTTATTCATGTACATTCTCATCACTTCTTTTCTTTCTCTCAACCACCTTTCACCATATACACCAAAATACATTTGTAATACACCACCTACATAAATAGCCGACTTACCCATATTATAAATATAATTAACTACCAAATTTCCATAACCACCACAACTACATAAGGCGATATCAAAATCATATTTAACTGCCTCCAATTCTTTAATAAATTTCATTAATTCATGGTCAAACGGTAAACTAGGCGTTTGCCCTTGTGTTTGTGGTGGTTTTAAATATATAAATTCACAATCTGGAAATAAATCTACGCCATAAATTTTTTCTCTTATTTTCTCCTTTTCTTTAAATGAATCTACAAATGGTGAAATAATTAATATTTTTTTACCCTTTAATGCATGTGTCCAAGGCTTGTGAATATAGTGAAATACATCTAATACTAATGCGTCTAATACTTTTCTATCTTTTCCGAATCTTTTTTCAACATAATTAATAGACTCTGCAACATATCCTTGGTTTACATTTCCCCATTTAGCCCAAGAAAAGAAAAGTTCGCTATAATCAAATGCTTGTAAATATTGATATGAATACTTCATTAATGTTTGACTATCTGTAATTTGAATACCCGCATTATTTTTCATTGTATGCAATAATTGTTTCAAACTTGAATATTTTAACTCTGTTTCAATATTTTCCTTATCCTTGGAAGTCAATTTTTTATTTTCAAACAAACAATTCATTAATAAATTATCTAAGTTTGAATTTATTTCCATTGTTTTAAATGCTACAAAATTTTCAACTCCGGCTACCCTTGGTATTATAAAATTTTCATTTTTTTTAATTTTTTCATTTAAATAATCTATAAAGACATCATTATCTTCTCTAAATACCATCTTTGTAAATTTATTTGTATATTCATGAATATTTTTTACAGGTTGATGAAGACCAGTATATGTTGGGATATTTATATAATTTTTACGGTCTCTAGCAGCAACTAGAATTGTATACGGTGTTTCAACTTTTTCTTTATAATTTCGTGTTAATGTTTTATGATTATGATATGTTTTAATAAAAAATGGATTATTTGCAACCTTAAAACCATGTATCAAAAATAAATAAGCCATTTTATTATCACATCCAGGTACTCCAAACTCTATATTAAATGCTTTTGTGTTTTTTGGTATAAAATTTGAATGTAATATCCAACTATCTTGACTATCTCCTCTTCCAGGCATTTTATGTCCGAATAATTTACATTTTTTTAGACTTCTATTGGTATATTCCCATCTTAACAAACTAAATATACCTTTTATTTCATGAAAATTAGTTTTTCTCAAATTTTTAATTGTATCGTCTAAAAATATATCAGTGTTTAAAATCACAATATAACCTTTAATACTATCATTTTTTACGAAATCTAAAACATGTTTGAAAGTTAATCTTTTTTTCATATTAATTTGTATTAATTTATCAGTTACCTTTTTCTTATAAACTTCTTTCTTTTTTACAAAACTCATTTCACGAATAGTATCATTTGATAAACCTAATTCATAATTACTATATATTTTTTCATTTAATAAATAAATTTTATCAATATTTGGATTTTTAAGATTAAATTGTAAGGTTTGTTTTAATTCATTATATCTTTCTTCATTTGGGGGAATAAAAAACTGTTGGAAAATAGTAATTTTTTCATTATTTTCCTTCAAATTAATCTCAAAATCATCTGATTTATGATAAATAAGTGTCATTTAATTATTATAAATTTTAAACTTTATATTATTTAAACTTTTAAAATATTTTTTTAAAATGACCATATTTTTTTTGATTTTCTCTTATTTTCGGGTCTTGAAATGTTAATATAATTTCTTCTTTTATATTAATTGGATATTTTCCCACTGTATTAAAATTATTTACATTAACAAAGTAGGCATTTTCTCTGATATTTTCAAAACTATAGTTTAAATTTTGTATTGTTTTAAACCCATAATTTTTATCTATTTTATCTTTAAAATTTTTAAATGAATAATCATTATTTGTTAATCTGGATTTTTTAACAGTATTAAACATAATAACTTCCTTACATCTTATTTCATTAAAACTACTATAATCGATACTTATTTTTTCTCTAGTACATCTTTTAAGTAAAGAATTATCTTCTAACCCCCATGTCCATAAATTTAAAAATCCTTTTGTTTTTTCAAAATCTTCAACTCTTATGGTTACTATACCACCCAAAGCTTTAACATTTTTTGTTGGTTTAAAACCAAAATTGTGTTTTACTATATTTTTTGTTGTATTAAAATCTGTGTTTTCTTTTTTAGCTATTAACACATCTATATCGTGAAATATAATTATTTTATCCTTGTAACTATCTGGATATTTTTCTTTTATATACAAAAATCCAATATTTTTCATAGCACCTCTATTAAAAAGTCTAGTATCTTTTTGATGAATAAATAATATTTGATAATTTTCACCCTCCATTAATTTTGTCATGTGATTTATAAATATTTCTAATTGATATGATCTATCGCGATATGGTACAATAAAAAATTTATCGGGTTCCATTTATATTAAATTGTTTTTTTTTTTTTTATTACTAAAACGAATTATATTTTTGTAATATTACGGAAGGTATTAATATAGATTTAATTTCATCCAGTTTTTTATAACATTTATTTATGGTGACTTCACTTATTTTACTGCAATTATTTACATCTTTTTTAGAAATATTGAGTTTACATGACTTTGATACAAAATATACTATCCCTGCTGCTACTGAGTGAGGGGTATTTTCAGGAATTATATTATTCTTTTGGATTTTTAATGCTACGAATAGACATACCTTTGTAATTTCTTTGTTTATATTTAATCGACTACAATATCTTTCTATAAATGACGTCGGACATGTTCTGCACAATGTTTTATTGCTTTCCTTTTCTTCGGTTTCCATATTATTCAATAATTGCATTGCATTTTTACAACCTTTTGTTGAATCAGAATTATTTAAATGAAATATAGTTGCTATTTCTTTTGCTGTTCTTGGATTATTATGTATTCTACAAGCAATATATACCGAAGCTGCAATAATACCTTCTCTATTACATCCTCTAAATGTTTTCATTTCTGATATTCTTTTATGTTGTCTAAAAGCTTCATCAATCATAATTTTTGCAATACCTGCCTTAGTAGACATTGCTTTAATTCTGAAAAATTCATCATATACAGATTTTTCTTTATAAGGCATCGCTTGCCATTCGGTATATCTCCTTATTTTTTTCATTTCATAAGTCATATTATAAGTATTATTTACCTTACAACCATAAGATGATTCTTTTAACAAGGGATTTATAGGCATACCACATCTTGTTGGGTCTCTCATATTATTATCATCTGCACCATAATATCTCCATTCTGGTGATGTTTCCAATACATCCCTATAAATTACTCCACAACTTTTATTCGAACAAACTAAAAATCCAACAGTACCAATACACAAATTTGAATTACATAAATCACAACAATGTTTTTGGATTACAGAAGCATCTCTATATAAACATTCTAAATCTAATTTTTTATTTTCCAAAGATTTGTCAAATTTATCCCAAAGTTTTTTTTTGTTTTTTTTATGTTTTCTTTTTTTTGTATTATTTATTTTATTTTGTTTTTTCATAATATCTTTTTCGTTTTTCATTTTAATTTAACTTATTTAACTTATAATAATTTCTTTGTCTTTAATTCAATTTTTTATTATATTATTTAATTATATATAATGGGAGGTAAACAGTCTATAGAAAAACAAATTGAGAAAACTAAAAACGAATTGGAACAAAAATTAGACAAAGAAAGAAAAGTTGGTTTTAGTATTATACAAGCTGTTGATAAAATTGTTAGTAAAATTTTAATGGAAAATACAAGTTTACACGATATTTCAATGTTACAAGACAAAAAATTTTGTGATAATGTTGTCGTTTTAACTAGTAAAATTTTAAATAAACATTTTAATTTAAGAGAAATTTCTTATTTAAATTATAGAATTAAAAACGATGTCCAAGTTGATGAAATCGTTAACGATAAAGTTGTTTTTATAAATCCAGATAAATTTTTAAAACTTGATGTTGACCATGGAAACACACAAAAAACAAGGAAAAAAAGAATGTGTTTAGCCATTGCAAAATTTTATATCAAATTCTTTCATTTATTTTCATCTGTAATTAAATCTATTAATCCAATGTATAAATATACAGATGATAAAGGTTCTGTTAAGTATATAGATTTACTTAAAAAAAATAAGTTGTCCAAAAAAGAATTAGAAAATAAAAATATTGTAATTTTGGGTATCTGTAAAAAAAGATATGATTCATTAAATCAAAAAAAAGGAAAAATAACTGATAATTTTTGTAGGGATGAAAAAATAAGAATTACCGATGGAGATTATCCGGGTATTCAAGAATTAGAACAATTATATAACGATATTTATCAATTAGATAATTCAAAAAAAAACCATGGTACTTTTTATAAAATGAGTAAAGAACAAAAAGATTTATATGAAAACGATGTTAAAGAATTTTATAAAGCATTACAAGGTACAGATAAAGTACCAGATAGTATTAAAACATTTGAAGATATTTTTACATTAGATTTTTCTGTGTTAGATAATAATGAAAACTGTAAAAAAGATATTATACAAAAATATGCATATAATGAAAGTATACCATTATTTAAAAAATATGGTGAACATTTGAACAAAATGTTTGAACAGACAAAGAAAGACCAACAAAAACTGATAGATATACTTGGAGAAATGTTTCAAAGTATCGTAACATTAAAAAAAAATGTTGCTCCTGAATTGGTTATTAATAATAAATTAAATGAAAAAACATTACAGTCACTTGTTGAAAAATCTAGAAAAACTATTTTAAATATGTTGATGGAATGTGAAAATAATTATAAAAAAGGTATATTGATTTTTAAAGAAATTATTAAAGATAAGACCATAGTAGCAGAAGAAAAAAGAATAGAAAAACTTAAAGTACAAGAAAAGCAAATATTATATATGACCCCTGTTGTAAACCCACCAAAAATCGTAAAAAATGATGAACCAAGTTTTGTAAATCAAACGTATCCAGGTAGTATTCCAAAACAAATGAAGCCTACAATATCTTTTGAACTCTCACCCAGTCAACCATCACCCAGTCAACCATCATCTAGTCAACCATCATCTAGTCAACCATCATCTAGTCAACCATCATCTAGTCAACTATCATCTAGTCAACCATCATCTAGTCAAAACCCAATTCGCGTATAATTCTATGCTATTACAAATGATATTTAATTTGAATATTTAGGAAAAAAAATCTAATTATAATGTATAATGCCAAGAAAAACTAAACGAAGTCCAAGAACTAGAGGTGCTAAAAAACGTAATAATAACCGTAAAAGAAAAACTAGAAAAGTGTACAGAAAAAGAGTTAAATTCAGTCAGTGTCGCAAAAAAGGTCCAGCTGCTTGCAGAGGTAAACAAGGCTGCAAATATGCGTCTGGAAGAAAACGTTCTTACTGCCGTAGAAGTAAGAACAAGAAAGTCGGTACCCTTCGAAAATCTAAGTAAATAATTTATACTATTTTTTATTATAAATTATTCATCTATATACTCGATTTTTACACACTCACTCATGTTTTTTATTATTTTTTCATTTGTTTTACTTATTGTTTCTTCGTTTGTATATTTACATAATTCCATTATTAAATTATTATATTCATCTATCAACTTATCATCCTTAAACCAATTAGGATGATCTTTTATCCACTTTTTCTGTATTAATATTTGTTTATTAGATAGTTTACTTAACGACTTGTTTATTTTTTTATTTTCATCATCTTCATCCCATTTATCTTTGTCTTTTATATAAAATTTTTGATTTTCTATATCTGAACAACAAATTGGTCTTTCCTTTGGTTCAATATCCTTCAAATGTTTTATTAATACATTACTTATTCCTTCCACGTAACCGTTTTTTTGTGTATATTTTAAATCATTTAATGAATATTTTATATTATGTATAAAAGCATTTAAATCCATTGCATCTTTAGTTTGTTCATTCAAAAACAAG
>Ga0115007_10000416_pt1 | contig 27914 bp, 25 predicted proteins | sample ArcOceMetagenome_2_FD_87166 | JGI IMG/M metagenome (GOLD analysis project Ga0115007, IMG submission 87166) | Marine eukaryotic phytoplankton communities from Arctic Ocean - Arctic Ocean ARC135M Metagenome | ecosystem: Environmental > Aquatic > Marine > Oceanic | place: Arctic Ocean | collected...
TTATTGATTTTGGTAGAAACTTTGCTAATGTAACTGAGGTGGCAAAAGCAATAAAGGGTATAAAATGAAGGTAGGAATAATATCAGGAAGTGCCAGAAAAGGAAACAATACTTTGCGAGTAGCAAAGGCTATTCAGAAAGAACTAAACAATGGTATTATCGTTGATTTTCAGGAGTATGATTTGCCAAATTTTGCCGAAGGATGGGTTGCTCCTGATAGTGAAACTTCTTTCCAGCAACATCTCATAAAGACCATAGATGAAGCTAATCTACTTATAGTTCTCACTCCTGAGTATAATTGGTTTCCTAGTGCAGAGGTCATTAACATGATTCACCAATTGGCTGGGGCTAATTACAAGCATATTTTTGATAATACTGTTGTGGCAACTGTTGGAGTTAGTGCAGGCAGAGGAGGTCGTATGCCCGCCGTTCAATTGGGATATGTTTTCAATAAAATATTCAATGTGTTTGATTTAAACAGTATAACTAGTCCTCGCACGTTTGAAGCTCAAGAGGTAACTAAGTGCATAGATGCTGAGGGAAACCTACTCGATAATGAAATGTTCAACTCTGGATTCACAGAATTTTTAAATTATTCAATGAAAGTTGCAAAAAGATGGCATCATAGTGCGTGAAAAATTTTATTTTGCGACCACGTAAAATAAATCATGACAAGACATACTCTAATTTTTGCTTTTTTATTTTTTTCTATAGTTACAGTAGCTCAAGAGACTACTTTTACTAGGGTAATTAATAATGACTCTACTGATCAATCTGTTGCATTTTTTCAGAATACTATTGGTGATTACTATATTCTTTCCAACACGAATAGCGATGGTCAAGGAGGTGTAGATTTTCAGGTGACTAGAGCTGATGGTCTAGGTAATACGCTATGGTCATATACCTATGGTACAAGCTTAAATGATTATGGTCTTAGTATGAAGCCAACTTCAGATGGTGGGGCTGTAATTTGCGGTTATAGTCTAGGGTTTTCTTCATCTACTGATGAACAAGCTTTTATAGCTAAGCTAACCTCTGCGGGTGCTGTTACTTGGAGTAAACAATTGCTTACTGATAGTAATGCTAGAGCCTTAGATGTAATACAATCTAAAAATGGCAATTATTATCTTACGGGATATATAGAGCAAGATACAATGGACCGAAATATGTTAGCTTCTAGAATAGATGGATCTGGAAATGTATCGTGGGTTAAAACACTTGGAGGAGATGGTGATGATATAGGCTATTCCATAGCAGAAGATGCCAAAGGTCGATTGGTAATCGCTGGAGGTATGGCAAATGACTCTGTAAATGTGGGAGGTACAGGTGATATAGATATATCGCTAATGGTTCTAAGCACAGGAGGGAATGTACTAACATCTAAAAACTTTGGGACCAATGAAAATGATTATGCAACAAAAATAGTATCTCATACAGACAAGAATTTATATTTGGGAGGAATGACAGACGGGGCTTCCGGCATTTCAACAGATGTTTTTGTGGCTAAAATTGACACCAACTTATCTTTATTGGCTTCTAGCTGGTATGGTGTGGCTGGAGGTCAAGATAATAAGTTAGATGACTTTATAGTTTTAGCGAATGGTAATATGCTGGCCGCCACCTCTGCCTCAGACTTTATCACAACTAGGAATTCGCTAGTTTATGAAATCGATAATTTTAATGGAGTGTCTGCCCCAGGTAAATTTGGTGGAATGGATGCAGATGGACTTAGCAGAGTATATCTTGCAGGCAGAACTAATTCAGGCTATTCAGTTTTACATTCTGGAAAATCTTTTGGCAGCACTAATACTGAAGATATTTATATCACAAAATTAAAGTCAGAACACAATGCAAATTGTGTGTATGGTATAGACAATTTAAGCTTTGGAGCATTAAACTTATCAGCTTCAGTTTTTGCTAATGCTACGAGTCAAGGGTCTAATTCTACTGTTTCTTTTACAAGAAGTTCTATTACTAATAGCGATACTGTATTGTGTTGTGATTTAGAGTCACGTGTTATTGGCGATTCATTAAAAATGTGTGTAGGAGATGTCGTTAATCTTGGAAGACAAAGCATAAGTGGATATCAATACTCATGGACAACTATAAGTGGCCCAACATATACTAGCAGCATTTCAAATCCAAATGTTTCCCCAAATGCTAGTTCGGAGTATAAACTTGTTGTTTCTTCTGCAGACGGACTATGTAACTCAGATTCAGGAACAGTTTATGTAACTGTTAAAAATAGAATAAATCAAAATTTTATAGCAGATACAAATTTCTGTGATGGAGATAGTTTAATCCTTACTGCTACTAGTGGTATGAATTTTTATGAGTGGAGTTTTGATGGAAGCAATACAATAGGTAAAAACCGTAAAGTAACTAAGTCTGGCACCGCAACTTTATATACTATAGATAATAATTCTTGTATTTATAGAGACACCGTAGTTGTGGCAGAAACACTTCTTCCTGTATTTACATTAGGAGAAGATACAACTATATGCGAAAATTTAAGCATAACATTGTCTGGGCCATCTGATATGAGTGAGTATATATGGAACGGCACCAGTACTACTATGAGTATGTTTACCACCAGGGCCTCTCAAGTGCATACACTCAAGGTAGTAGATAGTTTCGGATGTGAATATTCTGATGCTATTCAGATTCTTACAAATCCATTTTCTACTTTTAGTTTAGGAAATGATACAGCTATTTGCATAGGTACACCGCTAACGCTATTTATTCCCTCAGTTTTAAAAGACTATAAGTGGAACGGCTCATCAACTACAAATCCTAGCATAGAAGTATCAAGTGGAGGTGCCTATTTTGCCGAAGCAAAAAATAGCTTTGATTGTCCAAGCTATGATACCATAGTAGTGTCAGAGTTAGCATTGCCGATTTTCTCTTTAGGTAACGACACGGGATTCTGCAATCAAGTAAGCTATCAGTTAGATGGACCAGAAAATGTAAAAAGCTACTTATGGCAAAATGGTACTATGATGCAAAGTTTATCAGTAAATGGAGCAGGATTATTCTACTTAGAAGTAGAGGGTGCAAACGATTGCGTTTACAAAGATAGTATCACAATTAGTCTATATACTAGCCCAACGATAACATTGGGCAATGACACTATAATACCTGCTAGTGGGTCACTTACTTTGACACCAGGTGCTGGTTTCTCTGAGTATGATTGGAGTACTGGCGAGTCTACTGAAAGTATTAGTGTAAGTGATACAGGAACATATAGTGTCACTGTAACAGATGCTAACGGATGTACTGCAAGCGATGAGATAAGAGTGCCTAGTACAGCAAGCATAGCTTATTTAGATAAGATAAAGTTCTCTGTATATCCTAACCCAGCTTCTAGTAAACTGATAATAATTAAAGAAGGAGATATGAGTAATATTACAGCGGCATTGGTTGATGCTCAAGGCAAGGTAATTGTAACCCAAAAGCTAAATGCTGTAAGTAGCCAAATTGATGTTTCTGTTTTGCCAAGTGGATTATACAAACTGATACTATATTCAGATGCTAAATCGTTGAACTTTAGTATTTCTGTTATTCATTAAAACATGTCAATAGTCCTTAAGGATCTAACAAAAACTTACGGCTCTCAAAGGGCATTAGACAATATCTCGTTTAGCATAGACTCGGGTGAAATTGTTGGATTTTTGGGACCGAATGGAGCCGGGAAGAGCACAACTATGAAGATACTTTGTGGTTATATCCCTCAGACATCTGGGTTGGCTCAAATAATGGGAATGGAAGTAAGTAAAGATCCCATTAGTGTAAAAAAGAGAATTGGGTATCTACCGGAGTTAAATCCATTGTATCCGGATATGTATGTCGCAGAATATTTGAAGTTTATTAGTGATATACATAAGATAAAGGGGTCTAAAGAAGCCATAGAAAGAGTAATAGAGTCTACAGGACTATCGCTAGAAAGAAAGAAAAAAATAGGTCAATTATCAAAAGGATATAAGCAACGTGTGGGTCTTGCTCAGGCATTGCTGAACGATCCTGAAGTGCTTATTTTAGATGAACCCACTTCGGGTCTAGATCCGAACCAGGTGACTGAGATTAGAAAACTTATTCTTTCATTAGGTAAGGACAAAACCATATTGCTATCATCTCATATAATGCAAGAAGTAGAGGCGATGTGCAGCCGAGTTATTATTATTAATAAAGGCAAAATAGTTGCAGATGATAAGGTGGAGGTTGTAAAGCAAACACTTTCTAAGAAGAAGTCTACAACCGTTGTGAAGTTTAGAAGTGATATTAATGTCAAGAAATTACGAGCTAAAAGCGGCGTCTCTGAGGTAATCGCTTCAGAAGGAAGCACCTATAGAGTAGTAGCAGAAAGTGACATAGATTTGCCAGAGTTGCTTTTCAATTTTGCTATAGAATCTAAGATCATAATTTTAGAACAAAAGGAAGAAGTAGAATCTTTAGAGTCTGTATTCCAACAACTAACAAAAAATGTATAGTATTTTTAAGAAGGAGATACGAAGTTTTTTAAGTTCATTGATTGCCTATGTGGTCATCATTGTCTTTTTGCTTATAGTTGGGTTGTTTACTTGGGTTTTTGCAGATGGGAATATCCTTGCACAAGGATATTCGAGCTTAGACACCCTGTTTTTTATGGCTCCATGGATATTCATTTTTCTCATATCCGCTATTACGATGCGTTCCTTTTCAGAAGAAATTAACCAAGGAACTTTTGAGATATTAAGTACTAAACCCATAACGGATTTCCAGATTATTTTGGGCAAATATTTGGCGGCGGTTTGTTTAGTTGCGTTTTCTGTGCTGCCTACTCTACTGTACTTCTATTCTGTGTATCAGTTAGGTCTACCAAAGGGTAATATAGATATGGGTGCTACGTGGGGTTCTTATATAGGGCTTATACTATTAGGCGGATGCTATGCGTCCATAGGCATATTTTCTTCAGCTGCTACTTCTAATCAGATAGTGGCATTCGTGCTAGGAATGTTTCTCTGCTTTTTCTTTTACGTGGGTTTCCAGCAGATTAGTAACTTGAGTTTATTTGGTGGTTGGGATAGTTTTATTCAAAATTTAGGGATACAATATCACTATGATTCTATTAGTCGTGGTGTGGTAGATAGTAGAGATCTAGTTTATTTTGGATCACTGATTTCTTTTTTTTTAGGACTCACATACATAGTTTTGGATAGCAGAAAATGGTAAAAATGAGCAAATCTAAATCTAGAAAGTTCACAGTGCTTAAGAAAGCTGCCTTAGCATTATTGGGGTTACTTTTAGTCAATGTAGTCGCAGATAAATTTTACAAAAGACTGGATCTTACTAAAGAGGGACGGTATACCTTATCCGAGTCTACTAAGAAACTTTTGAGTAAGGTCAATGATAATGTATATGTCACTATTTTTCTTGATGGGGAGCTACCTCTGGAGTATAAAAGACTAAAATCTGCGACACGTGATATGCTAAATGAGTACCGGTTAGAATCATCGAATGCAGTAACTTTTGATTTTGAAGATATTCTAGAAGACAAAGAGGTCACCGAGAAAGAAGATATTCTAAAAGAGGTATTTCAGAAAGGGATTCGTATAGAAAGACCGGAGTTGAAACCAGACGAGGCTGCTTCTGAGAAGTTTATAATACCGGGAGGAGTTGTTTTCTATAAAGGTCAGGAGTATCCATTGAATCTCATGAAAAGGGAGTTTGGGAAACCCATAGAGGAAGAGATAAATTCGTCTATTGAACTTTTAGAATATGAGATAGGAAATGTACTACGCAAGTGTATAGCTGGTAAGGGTATAAAAATTGCTTTTAGTGCCGGACACGGTGAGCTGAATGAGATAAATACTGCTGACATCAGCAATGAACTTAGTGGCTTCTACAGTCTCAGTAGAATAAGTTTGAATTTAGAGGATTCCAACTGCTATAAAATGTTTGCTAAAGATGTGGTAGATAACCCAGATAAGCCTGTATTTACCGTTTTAGTAGAAGGGTTGATTAAAAAACTGAGCGAGTATAGAGGCCTGATAATCGCTAAACCTATAAAGCCGTTTTCTGAACCAGAAAAATTTGTGTTAGATCAGTACATAATGAATGGGGGCAAGGTAATATGGCTAGTCGAAGAATTAGAAGCAGAAATGGATTCTGTAGCAAAGTATGGTCAAGTGCTAACCCGAAACCACAAACATAATTTGGGAGATATGCTGTTTCACTATGGGGTAAAAGTGAAGCCAACACTGATACAAGATTTGCAAAGCCACGGTATACCTGCTATAAATCAGCAGACGAATAGACCGGGTTTCTGGCCGTGGATTTTTTATCCTCTTTTTAATTCAATAAATGATAATCCTGTATCTAAAAATCTAGAAAATGTATGGGGTAGATATTGCAGTTCTTTAGATACTACAGCTACTACTAAACTAAGTAAAACCGTTTTACTCAGGTCTTCTCCTAGATCTAGGTTGGCTCATAACCCAGTACTTATTTCGCTTGATTTACTAAAGGTAAAACCCAATTCGCAGAATTTTAGAAATGGGAATCAAATTGCCGCTGTCTTGGTAGATGGAGAGTTTACGAGTCCCTATAAGTTTAGGGATGGGGTAAAACGAGCTTTTGATATTCCTTTCAAAGAGTCGATAGCTAGTAATGCTATGATAGTAATTGGTGATGGTGATTTAATAAGCAATCAGGTAAGCAGCGACGGGCAAGTTTATCCGCTAGGCTATGACAAGTATGGCTCTAAACAATTTGGTACGCCTGTAGAGTTTGCCAATAAAAAGTTCTTTTTGAATTGTGTAGATTATCTCTGTGACGATACCAACCTAATAGAAGTAAGAAGTAGGGAAATAGTGCTAAGATTACTAGATAAAGGGAAAATAAAGTCAGATAAACTATATTGGCAGTCACTAAATATGGTTTTACCTATTTTGATTATTATCTTTTTTGGACTAGCTAATGCGTTTTATAGAAAAAGGAGATGGAGCTAAGGTTGCTTCATTTTATTCTTACTAGTTGCATACTAATTATTGGCACGTTTACCAGCATTGCACAAAACTCCAATTATGTCTCGGCCTCTTATACTCCAGGATTTTTATTAGCTCATAGAGCCGATATCAAAAACCTTGCAGCACATAACTACGGGTTTGAGGTAGCTTATGAATTAGATAGAACGAACACAAGTTGGGGTTCTCACTATCAGAAACCTAGTGTAGGTTATGGCTTTTTGTATTATAACTTAGGCAAAGAAGAAACGGGACATGCCTTTGGTGGCCAAGCACATGTGAAACTGAATGTTTTAAAATTGGGGTCCGCTGACTTGAGGTTCAGAGCAGGAGCAGGTTTAGCTTACCTCACACAAGAGTTTAACGTACAAACCAACAGAAGAAATCAGGCAATTGGAAGTCATTTGAACGGAAGTATGCAGTTTGGGTTGATAGCCCATATCCCAGTAAGAAGTAATAAGGACTATATAGAGTGCGGTATCTCTATCTCACATTATTCTAATGCAGCTTTTAAAGTGCCTAACCTAGGTTATAATATTCCTTCTTTTACCTTGAGATATGGTTTAGGGGTGAAATCTAATTCCTCCTCGAAAGCAGGAACTGTAAAAGAGGAGGATGAAACTAAAAAGTATGATTGGCGTGTTACTGCGATATATGGCAAGAAGCAACGGAATTTTGCTAACCCATTGAATTTCTACAATAAGGGTATCCAGTTTAGAGGTTTGCGAAATGTTAGTGCTACCAAAGCATGGCGTTTTGGCCTTGATTATACCTTAGATAAGTCATATAAGTACGCAGAGGATTTTACCTTTCCACTAAGTGAGGTTACCATAGCTGATCAGTCAGAAGTGGCAATTGCCGGGGGATTTCAGTGGAGTTTTGGTAAAGTAGGTGTCGCCGCAGAGATAGGGGCTTACTTACATAAACCAGGAGTCTTAAAGAATCCATTGAATCAACGCATGGGACTTATTTATACTTTAGATAAGCATTGGAGTGCTCAAGGAATGTTAAGATTTCATAGAGGAGTGGCAGATTTTTTTGAAATGGGAATTGGATATACCTTGTGATGTACAAATACTTCTTCATATCGATCGTGTTACTTGGAGCTTGTAGCAAAGGACAACGGGATGACTGTTTGACTAGTTTAGGATCGGTGAACTCAGTTACACGAATGGTAGGCTCGTTTACTGAGATTTCAGTCTCAGATAGAATTATAGTTACTTTGGTGCAAGATAGTATACGGCAAGGTGAAGTGGTGTTAGAAGCTCCTAAAAACCTTTTAGATCAATTCAGTACAGAGGTGGACGGAGGCAGATTAATACTAAGAAATGAGAACACTTGTAATTTTGTTCGTAGCTTTGATTATTCACTAAAGGCGACAGTCTACATAAGGGATTTAGTGAGGTTAGATGTTGAATCTATAGCACAAGTGCTTACTGCAGATACTATAAAGATTTCTAGGTTAGAGATATTTCATAATGCACTATCGGATATCGATTTGACTTTAGCAGGGGATGAGGTGTATATACAATCTTTAAATTCTGCACAGACTACTTTTCATGGAGTGGTACGTGTAATGAAAGGGTCGATCGAAGAAATATCAAATTTGAAGGCATTTGATCTAAAGTGCGAAGAAGTTCTGCTGGATAGTCATACTCCTTTGGAGTGCGAAATAAGTGCGTCTAGAGGTATTTATGTGAAGATTTATAATAAAGGGAGTATTGTACATAGTGTAGAGCCTACTCATTATAAAATAGTACAAGAACGCCTAGGTACAGGGGAGCTAGTCTTAAAAAAATAAAGAGACACAATTTACTGTGCCTCTTTATCAACTAACCCAAAATCAACTATTTAATTTCTATTGTGCGAGGCATTGCCTCCATTTTTTTATCGATACTTATAGTCAGTAGACCTTGATCATATGAAGCTTCTATTGCAGAAAGATTTGCATTTTTAGGGAGTCTAATAACTCGATCAAATTTTCCGTAGTGCATCTCGGTTAGCAGCTTCTTGCCAGCATTCTCTTTTTCATTTCTATCAGCAGAGACACGCAGGGTGTCATCTTCTTGAGTTATAGAAATGGCTTCTTTGCTGATACCAGGCAGCTGCACTATAAGCTCATAGTGTTCCTTAAGTTCTGAGAGGTCTATCCTTGGAGTGAGACTAGTCTTACGTGAAGTTTCGCCTAGTGAGTTGCTTAATATATCCCCAAAATTACTTACTAGGATATCTGATAATAGTGTTTGATGTGTGTTAACTTTCATTGTATATTCTTTGGACATAGAACTACAATGCTCGTACCTAAGCTAAATAAACGACAATATGTCGTGTATTTAAAAAGGTAACGGGAATAAGAAGACAAAAAGTCTTATTATTGAGCTATAATTATTTTATTCAAGTCTTGAAAGGAAAAACTCTGTACAGATTTATGTGTCTTTCCCAGTTTTATCATGAGTTCAGTTGTGCGGATTTTGTCTTCCGTTGTTTTAAGAATGGTATTGAAAACCAAACAGCCTTGGGGTGCGAGCATAGTGTTGAGATTTGTGAGAAACTGCTCATCAAAGACTAGTGGTGCTGTCTCTAGGTCTATAAATAGGTCTACAAAGATAATGTCGTATTGGTTCTCAGGGTTAGTTGAGAAGTCCTTAGCGTCGCATATACTTATGTGTGGCTTAAGATTATAATCAGCTGCAAAGTGTTGAAGAAACAGATTGACTATCTCTTGGTCATACTCCACACCATCCAGATTTCCGCTATACGTATAGCTCTTTTCTAAAAGATCTAAAATGCTTCCGCATCCAAATCCAAGTACAAGTATAGAATTGGCGTTGGTTATGTTCGTAGGTATCTTGCTCATGGCAAGTTTAAACACTTCGAAACCGCTTCCAAATGAGAAGTTAGCGTTTTCAGTATTCAGTATTTTGCGACCCATGCTCCATACTATCTCCAAGTACTCATTTTGAGGTGACGAGGTCTTGGCTATGGGTATATCCCATACATAAGATGCTATTTTGTAAAATATATTTTTCATAAAAAAAGCCTTTCGTGTTTATTACGAAAGGCTTTGGTTTCATTGTTTGCAGCTTGTATTAGTGCTGCACTATTATTTTAGACACTGCTTTTGTATCTTGACCTATTAATTCTATGAAGTAATTTCCGTTAGTGAGTGTTTCAGTACTTAGTTTAATAGTACCAGAGTTTGATCCTTCTTGGCTGTGAACCAATGTTCCGTTTAAGCTATACATGTTCAGCGTATATGCTCCCTTAATGTCAGAAGCTACATTGACCACATTGTTTGCAGGGTTAGGATAAGCTAAGATAGAAATTGATTCGGTATTAGATTTGTTTCTAACGCTGGTAAGGAGAGATTGACTCTCCCAAATGCCCATACCGTGTGTGCCTGCATATATTCTAGGACCAGACCAATTTTTGTTTGTTGTTTGAACTACGTCAAAAACGGGAGAACGTGGCAGTGGCTTAGTAGGATCTTTACCCTCTAGTGCTTCAGCCCACGTAGGATTAGTGGCTGTACCGTTAGTAGTGGCCCATATACCAAATTCAGTTCCAAGGATTATTATATCTGGATCGTCTACACTTATTATAGCGTGATAAACAGGAAAATCTGGAAGGTTACTGTGAATACTTCTAAATGAAGGGGCAGCTCCTAGTGCGTCTTCGCACACATATACATAACTGGAGTTATTGTAATTCCCTAAGGTAGCCACTAAGCGATTAGGGTCATTGGCATCTATAGCTATTGATGTTACCGTTCTGTTACCTACAGGCAGACTTAATACTACAGGAGTGCCAAGCGTTGGAGATATTTGGTTAGCTACTGGTAAAGATATAGTATCAAGTTTAGCAGTTAGGAGACTATCTATTCGAACAACTTTTCCATTTCTGGTAGCTATGAAAAGTGAGTTGCCATCTGGGGTAGTTTCTAAGTGTTGTACGCCAGTTTGGCTTGACACTCTGAACCATCTTACTTGTTTGTCTTCAGTAGGAGAATTAGGGTCGTGTGGTTTAGCAAAGGCATTTTTACATACCCAAACGCCATCATTCATTGCGAAATACAAACGAGCATTTACAGTTGCGTCTTCTTGTCCTGTTGGACCATTGTTTTTTATCTCATTTACTATTGCAGGGTCTTCCCACAAATACACAGGATTATTAAAATAACCGGTCGGTCGAGCATTAGAAGCAAACACAGATGCTACTCTATTATCCCAAATGGACTCCATCGCACTACCGTCTAATAATGATCTCCTTAAGTTTCCGTATTGAGATTCACCAAATATTATTTTTGGATTCACCTCTGAAAATATGGATTGGAAACCGTCTCCACCTAATATGTCAAAAGCCGGATTTCGAGGAAAGGACTCACCTGAAAGTATCATTGTTCCATTATCCTGTGTTCCCCCTACTATTCGTCCGTTTATGTCAGCATCTATTCCAAAAAACTGGGCTGTACTATATCCTGTACTTATGTCTTTGTATCGAGATATTTCCGCATCCGTAGATCGAGCTATACCACCATCAGAACAAACAAACATAATTGGGTCTACACCTGTAGTGTCAAAAGTAATCCAATGCTTGTCTGAGTGTATTCCAAATGGATTGACAGGAGAATTGAAAGTGTTACCTACAATCTTCGGACCTGTTTCTAATGTCCATTCGGCAAACTTCACTCCCCCAATAAAAACACGATCTTTATTTTTTGGGTGTACAGCAATACACATGTCATATACTCCTTGACCTCCAATACCAATATTTGTGAATGGAGCAAAGAACGAACTTATTTCGCCTACTTCTTTTGTGAAAGTTAATCCTGCATCTGTAGATCTATACATTCCTGTAAGAGAGCCAAAATAATCCGTGCCGTCTAGATCTGTCTGCCCAACTTTTACTATATAGCAATAGTTAGGATCTGATGCTGACCATGCAGTAGTTGCCCTAGCACTGCTTCCTATATCGTCTATTCGTTCATACGAGTCTTTATCCGTTGGGGTAGCAGAGCGATATATTTGTTGAAGCGTATAAGCCATTACTACTCCATTAGAGCTGAATTTGATATCGCTACATTTTCCTGCTTTTAGCAACTTCCAAGTGGCTCCTCCATCATCTGAGTAGCGAAGTCCTGAAGTAGTACCTGCAAAGATTAAGTCTTGGGTAGGGTGCATAGCTAATGTTAAAATACTGCCAAATGAAGTAGAACCAGAAACGGTTTCCCAAGTAACGCCATCATCTGTAGATTTAAACATTCCCATACCGTTAAAACTACTACTCCCATCTCCATTAACGTTAAGGTATAAGCCATTTTCGCCGGTTCCGTAGTATAGATTACCATCGTGGTCTTGAGCCATACTCATTACCCCAAAATTATCCGCTCCTAAAGTAAGAGGGTACCAACTACCTCCCTTGTTTGTAGTTTTAAAAACACCTCCAGATACACCACCGGTGTACATTATGTTCGCGTTGTCTTTGTCAATTACAAGGCACCTTGTTCTTCCCCCAACATTATCTGGACCTCTAAAAGACCAAGTAAGTGGCCAATCGGCTTTTAACTTAACATTACTTTGATTTTTAATTTGTTGCTGTACTCTAGCTATATCTTCATCCGACACTGTGCCAGTATGTTGATTTGCTCTCAAAGAATTGATATACTCAGCATATCCATGAGCTTCTTCCGAAACTTCATTGGTTCTTGGAGTATAACTTGAATCTGCATTGAGTAAACTAAAAGTGATAGAACCAACTAGCAATAGGCTAATTGAGACGATTGAAAGTATTTTCTTTTTATTCATATTAATTGTCTTGGGATAATATTTAAACACACAAATTTACTTTTAGATTTTATACTATCAAGTAATAGTTAATTAACAAACCTTTTTGATTTACAAACGTATGAATTATAACTTGTTTCTACCTAGACTATATGCAGTGTATATAGATGTAAAGGCTTGTTTGTCAGATTTGTATAAGATTTGATATTGGTCTGAAAAGTAGTCTAATCTTACGCCAGTAGTCCAGCTTTGCGTATTGGTTGGGCTTATCCATTTTATTTTTAGATGAAAATCTAAATGAAAACCGGGAGTTACTGTTAAGTTTTTGAACCCTCTGGTCCAGCTTGTAGGACCGTAAATGTTATCTTGATTTCCTATTGAGGTTTCATTTTGTTGTATAATATCTGGTTTGCTTCCCGTATTGTCTGGATCTTGATAACCTACTAAATAGGGTTTTAATAGACCTAAACTGGGACCGCCCGATATGCCAACCATAAGGTTTGGAAAATTTGTATTTAATGTGCCAAACTCTTTTTCCAGCGTATAGCTCAGGCGAAAAGTACCACCTGCGTTTATCTTGCCAAATACGTAAGGCTTTGAATTAGTACTTTGTGAGTTTTGTACCTTAGTTTCCTTTGGGTGTGATATGGTTTGAGTAGAAACTTGAAAACCGTGTAGTAGCTTCCCTTTGGGTTGCAGAGCTAAGTCTGCGTGCAGTCCATAACCATTTGTGGCTGCAGATGCTCCAAAAGAAAATGAAGAAACCTTAGATTCTTGAGCCAATACAAAGCTAGAAAGTGTGCAAACCCAAAGCACAAGAATTATTTTCTTGGGTAAACGGTGTATGTTCAGATAGATATTACTTTGCACGTAGTAAAAATAAGGAATAAAAACAGTAATTATAAGGAATAGCTAGCAATATGACATCTAACGTAAACTACAAAGGAAGCCTGAGAACGGTTTGTGAACATATAAAATCGGCATCGATTTTAGAGACAGACGCTCCGATCGACAATAATGGAAATGGAGAGCGATTTTCTCCCACAGACTTAGTAGCCACGGCATTAGCTTCTTGTATGATAACGGTGATGGGCATCAAAGCAAATGAATCTGGGATAGCGTTTGATACTATAAATGCTGAGGTTCAGAAAATTATGACGACTAATCCAAGAAGAATTAGTGTGATTCAAGTAGTGATAAGTGTCCAAGAAACTTGGACAGATAAGGAGAAGAATATTATGGAAAACACAGCAAAGACGTGTCCAGTAGCTAAAAGTCTGCATCCAGATTTGATACAGAATGTAAAGTTTATCTATGCCTAGCCTATTACAACTGTATTAGATGTGCTTACTTGGCTTACACCAGGACAAGCATCTCTTGATCTGCAAGACGTGAAAAGTGCAGAGATGAAAAGTGCTACTGCGAATATGGATAAGATTTTTTTTATGTTCATGACTGTATTATAATATTGCGGCTTACATTATACAACGGAATTATTAACTCGAATAGTGCAAAGTAACGACATTATAGATGTTTTAGAAAACAAAGAGGCTAGAACCTTTATACGTCAGAATATCGCTGCTGACACTAGCCTATTGTCATTAAAATACAGCTCATCTGTAGGTGCAAATTTTACAGTATGGTTACAATTAATAAAGCTCCTAGCTAAGGCTAAGTTCAAATTGCCCTTGTTTCATGAAAAACTGTTGGCTCTAGATCAGCGTTCATATGAACAGGCTACATCTCAACTGGTGGCTGCGTACAAAAGTGAATTTATAATTGGAGATACTTTATTAGATATAACAGGTGGTTTGGGTGTAGATAGTATTTTTCTTGCCGACAGTGTAGCAGAAATTATTGCCGTGGAGCAAAACGAGGATCTGCACAAAATGGCTACGTATAATATTCAAACTTTGGGGATTGGCAATATCACCAGGTGCTTAGGAGATGGGGTGAGTTTCTTATCTAAAAAGTATGAGTGGGTGTATATAGACCCAGATAGAAGACCTGACTCTGGCAGATCAGTTGCTCTTCATCTGCTCCAGCCAAATGTTTTGGATCTTATGCCTCTGTTACGGAAGTTTGCCTTGAGAGCATATATCAAATTATCTCCTCTGTTTGATATTGAAGAGCTTTACCGACAGTTTATCGGCATAGAGACCATTCATGTGATAGCACAAAATGGAGAAGTGAAGGAAGTAGGTGTGGTGCTCAATATGGAACTGTCAGAAAACAGTAGTACAATAAGATTACGTGATGTCGCGACATCGTTTGATATACATTTAGAAAAAGAACCAAAGCCAAACTGGAATTATATACAGGATGATGATACGTATTCTTTTGTACTCTTACCCATAGCATTGGTAGCAAAGACGAACTCTGCAGCGTATTTTTTAGGAAAAGCAGAAGCGAAAAAGCATGAAGCTTTTGATATATTTTTTAGTAATTCTGAAGTTCCTGAGGGTTTCAGATGTTTAAAGATTATTGAAAAATCGAACCTTAACGCAAAAAACATTAAGGCTATGCTTATGAGGCTGTATATACAGAAAGTTAATATATCTGTGAAAGGACTAAGAGATCAACCCAGTATCTGGCACAAAAAGTTGGGTACTACAGACGGAGGAGAATATTATCTACTCATATTAAAATCAAAGAAAAGTGAGGCTATTTTGACTAAGATTTTTTCTTAGCTATGATGTAAGATTCTAGAGCTGCTACCATACTAGGATGTTCCGGAGTAGGAGCATAAATAGTGTTAACTAGGCCTGCTTCTTCTAATGCAGCATTGGTAGTTTTGCCCCAGCCAGCTATTGCTTTATTTTCTTGTACAAAGTCTGGAAAGTTGGCGAAAAGAGAAGCAATTCCTTGAGGACTAAAGAATACTAAAATATCGTAGTAAACACTTGCCAAACCAGATAGGTCAGAATTTACGGTGTTATACATTATGGCTTCGGTAAATTTGATATTCATTTCTTCCATATAATTTGGAATAGTTTCTGTTCTAATATTAGAACAAGGAAATAAATAATCAAGCGTTTTGTGTTTTTTAAGGAGCTCAAGAAAAGAGGATTCTGTTCCTTTACCTACAAACATTTTTCTTTTGCGAAGTTGCGTATATTTTTGAATGTAGATAGAAACACCTTCGTTGGTACAAAAGTATTTCATTGTAGCAGGTATTTCTACCTTCATTTCTTCTACTATTCTAAAAAAATGATCTATTGCATTTCTTGAATTGAATATAATAGCTGTATGGTCTAGTATACGTAGTTTCTGCTTGCGTAGTTCTCTGGCAGGCATACCTACAACCTCTATAAATGGATGAAAATCAACGACAACTCCGTGTTTCTCGGTTAAAGAATCGTAAACCGTCTTTTTACCACCTGGGTGTGGCTGCGAAATTAGAATATTTTTTACACTCAATATTACCTCCTTAGCTGTTAACGAATAGAACCTTAGCTGTAAACAACGCAGGTACAATTTCGAAAGTGCAAAGGTAAACAAAAACTGGCAGAATAGAATAGTTAAAGTGGTTCTGGAGTATCAGAATGGTTCCAAATAGTCTCACAAGGAAATACAGCCCTGCTACTATTAGCATAGCTACATATATATTGCTATGCAACCTAAAGTAAAATACATCGACTAGTAGAAGTATTCCTAGAAGCAATGCAAACCATTGATTGAGGCTGTATTGGAAATCGACAAGCAGATTGGCGGTTTTATCCTCTTTATGTATGCTAAAATAGGAATAATTGGCTGCAAACTTGATTACAGAAAAGAGAATAACGACAGGGAAAATCCAGAGTAGGGTGAGAATAGAGTCGTAGTTTTCCAATTTTGAATTTCCTAATTTGTAGCTACAGATAGCAATAGATACGAATATGCTTAAGGAAAGAATAGAACTTAGTCTAAATACATTGTTGGTCATGAATTTCTCGCTTTGCCAAGCAAATCGCTGAAATGGCAAAATAGCTAGCTGTACCATAGAGGTAACCCAATTTCTATTGAGTGCATACAAGAAAACTAGGCATACCAAAGTGAGCAAAAGTACTATGCGAATAAAGAGCGGAGACTGCTCTCTTGATATAAGTTGTTCTGATATTTGTAGAATCAATAGGTTACAAAGGTGTGCAAAATCCTAGAAATAATTGACAACCCCAAAATGAAACTTGGCCTTGCTTAGTTGCAGAGGGTTACCTTGTTGGCTACCAAGTGCATAGGCTAAGTTTAGTATGCCCTTGCCAACTTGTATATTAGCTATTGCCCCAAAACCATATGGGATGTCAAATATAAACTTGTCGCTTTGTATATTGTTTTCTATAGCTGCGGCATTTGCAAAGAGCCCTACATTACTGTTTTCACCTATAAAATATCGGTATTCAAGCGTATAGCTTAGTGCTTTGCTAGCAAAGAGCTCATTTTCATCAAACCCTCTAAGAGTAGAGTACCCACCAAAATTATTGAGTTCATTAAAAAATATCTGCTTGGCAAATAATGCATTCAAGTCTATTTTTTGGTGAATCGTGCTTCGTTTTCCTATCGGTATAAAAAAGGCTGTATTCAGCGAAAAGTTGAGTCGGGTGCTCCGTAGTTTTAGAGTATCGTAGATTGAAATAAATTTATTGGTTTGGTCATTTAGAAACTTTACCTGGTTGATCTCCGAATTTCGGATAACCGTTTTTTGTCCAACGGCAAAATCTACAAGTACAGAATAGCCCTTACGTGGGTTAGGCAGGTAGTCATAGTCTATTTGATATAGGGCTACTCCATAGTTGTCTATTTTATATGGATTATTGTTAGGTATTGTCTTTTGAGCACGCACCGAACTAGTATCTGCAGACAGAAGATTACTATTAATATTTTGGTAGTAAAACTGAAAATAGTTATTGCCTTTTTGCTGGTATCTGAAAGATATTTTGCTTTTTATATTTACAAATATGGTGTCGAATTTATTCAGATTGAACTCACCATTGATACCTAGTTTAGTGTTAAATAAATAAGGATATGTAACTGCTAGATCTAGTTTCTGAGAGTTTTTCAAATAATTACGCCAATGTACTTCTAGTTGCTTTCCGCTCTTAAATAGGTTATTCAGTTCTAGGTTAAGCTCGCCGGTAAGGAGTAGACTATTGTCTTCACTGTTTGCACTATTGGGTGCCATACCTATTATGCCATCTACTCTATCGGTTATTACATCATCTACTTTTAATACCACTCTTACCTTGCCTCTGTAGAAGTAAACCTGCGAGGCACTCTTTAGTCTTACTAAAGGAAGGTTTCTTAGCTTCTTGTCAAGTTCCTTAGCACTGGTTTCACTGTATGGTCTACCTTCTTGTATGTCTAGATACTTGCTGAGATACTTGCTAGATATTTGGCAATTCCCTAGATGGACTATGGTGTCATATACGAATTTTAGATACGGGTCAAATTGCAAGTTGCTTACGAGTGTGTCTCTTTCTATCTGAGTATTAGTCAATACTATTTTAGCAAAAGGATATCCAGATTCTTCGTAAGAACTAAGAATCTTTTTTTGAAGTTTTATAAAAGAAAATAATGACAGCGCGCTACTTCCACTCGCTAGGTAACCAGGTGTGAGATTGTGGTTTTGTATAGTGATAAAATTATATGTTTTCCCTTTTTCTAGATTAGCGTAGAACGTATCCCCTTTTACGGTGTAGCTATCTACCGTAGCTCCTAGATGTCCTTTTTGTCTAAACTGGGTAACCTGTGCGAGTAAAATAGCTTCTGCTCCTAGGCTATCTGTTATTTGACTATAAGTAGTGTCTCCGTCTATTGCTAAAGCTAAGGTGTAACTCTGCCCTTTGGCTACAAATGCCATAAGTATTAAGATGAAAATTGGGATAACTTTGTGCACTAGCTTAGCGTACAAAGTTAAACGATTATCTACACTCAACTAGTATAGCCATTGGCTGGAATATACATACATATCCCATTTTGTAAGAAAGCTTGCTTCTACTGCGATTTTCATTTTTCAGTATCTTTTCAGCAAAAAGACGAAGTGGTCGCTTCGTTAATTAAAGAGCTTAAGGAAAGGAAAAATTTTATAGGGCAAGAAGAAGTGAAGACGATATACTTTGGAGGAGGGACTCCAAGTGTGCTGAATACGGGCAATATTTCTGAAATTTTGAAAGAAGCATATGCTCAATATACCGTAAATGATAATGCAGAAATCACCTTCGAATGTAATCCAGATGACCTTAGTAAAGAATATCTAAAAGGACTAAAGGAGTGCGGAGTAAATAGACTGAGTATTGGTATACAAAGCCTAAATGATGAATCCTTGACTTGGATGAATAGGAGTCATAACGTAACTCAAGCACTGCAAGCTATAGATTCTGCTGCTGCTCTTGGCTTTCGCGATATGAGTATAGACTTGATCTATGGAATCCCCATGCTAACAGAGGATGAATGGAGACAGACCTTGAAACGAGCTTTGGCTATGCCCATAAATCACTTGTCTGCCTATAGTCTTACGCTAGAAGAAAACACACCCTATAATAAATTAGTACAGCAAAAAAAATACAAGAAACCCAATGATGATGAAGCTTCTCGCCATTTTGAAATTTTGCTAGAAGAAATAAAACTAGCAGGGTGGGAGAATTATGAAGTGTCTAATTTTTGCAAAGCAGGTAACTACTCTAAGCATAATACTGCCTACTGGCAGAATGTAAAATATCTAGGAATAGGACCTTCTGCTCATAGTTTTGATGGGAAGAGCAGGCACTGGAATGTACGGAGTAATAAAGAGTATATTCAGAAAATACAAGCAGGTGAGTCAGTTTCAGAAAGTGAAGAACTAAACACAAAGGACATAGTGAATGAGGCTCTACTTACGGGCTTGAGAACGAAATGGGGTGTTAACTTAGCAGAAGTAAAGGAGCAATACGAATATGATATTGCGGCTACGAACCAAACTCAAATAATGGAGTGGCAGCAAAAAGACTGGTTAGAGATGAAGGATGGAGTTTTAAGACTTCGAGCGGATGGTTTTCTATTTGCAGACTATATAGCGAGTGAGCTATTTGTACTATAAGGTTTACTCATCCCACACATCATCGTAGTTTTTAGTTTCTACGGTTTCTTCTTCCAATGTACCTTCCCCTTTTAGAGCTTGTATAAACTTTTTCTTTTCTTTAGTTAACTCTTCAGCTACGTTTTCTTTTACTATAGTTCTGTCGTAGCTTATTTTCAGATTGTCTGGTGTTCCTTCCATCAGCACGTATGCTGTAAGACCTCCTTTTGTATTTTTCTCTATTCTTTTTTCAGCTTTCTTAGCGATCCAGTTCGCTTTGGTAGCTAGCAGTTCGGCTACACTTATACCCATACTATATTTCATATAGTTTTCGAAAGTGTGCGTCCCCTCTATCTCTAGATTCATAGCGTTATTCTCTATCATCATACGTGGGATAAAGATGGTTTGATCAAAAATTTCTATTGTGTTTTTGAGAGTCTTAAACTTGACATTTTCCAGGTCCTTTATATGGACAAATGAGGAAAGTTCTTTGAGTGGTTCGTAGCCAATAAGGGCTCCATTTTCTATAGTAACATTGGCTTTTGCATATAGCTTTGGCATTATTGGTTTCAGATTCTGGTCTAGTACCACCTTGGCTAGTATGGAGCCGCTCAATGTGCCGCTGAGGTGCTCAGAGGTAATCTCGCTTTGTTCGAAATTGTTAAACTGCTTAAAGAGTTGTGAAATATTAACTTTGTCTATTTCGGTAGTAATGTCGAGCAAATGATTTTCACCCCATTTTCGTATGGTAATGCCTGCTAGCGTATTTCCTTCCAGTGCTTCTATTTTGCACTTAGGCATGGAGATATTCCTCTTGTCAGAAATCAATGTGCCCATCATAGACTTAGCCGAGAAATCATTGTAATGAAAATCGGTAAGTGTTGTAGCCAGTTTCAAGTTAATAGGGAATAGCTCGCTTCTAGACTTAGGATCACCCGTGGCATCCGAGGTACTGTATAGTTCATTCACTACTAGATTATTCACTTTTAGTTCTCCTACCATGCTCGCGTTGGAGTTTTCGTTTAGCATACTTTGGTAGTTTTCTATAAACCCACGTAGTGTGCCTGTAGTGTTATTATAAGCAAAGTCTGATTGGTTCACTACTAATTTTCCGTCATTGGCACTTACGTCTATGTTTACATACTGTACATCTAACGCCGGATTTTTAAGTTTTCCCTTTAAGTTTTCTACTAAAAATTGTCCAGAGAAACGGAGAGAGTTGGGAGCTATCTGAGCATTGCCTATATCGTATGTTAGAGCAAGATTGCCTTCTGTTTTTAGCGTGCCATCTGTTGGCAGAAAAGAACTATTTTCTATTAGTCCAAAGATAAATTGTGGATCTAAATTGGTTTTGCCTTCCCATTGTATGGCTGGCATTTCAAAGTTTTTTACTGCCAGATTTCCGCTCAGTGTGTTCTTGCCGCTTTTTGCCATACTCAGTTTACAAGTGGCAGATGCAGAATATGAGTTACTCACGTTTGGCATCTTAAGTTCCCCAGAGGCTTCTATACCATCTAGACTTATATTTTCTCCCACTATAGTAAGAGAAGTGTTTTGTAATTGGTAATCAAAGCCAAAAGCAGGACTATTAATGCCATCTGTTTTCCCTTTGAAATAGCCGTCAATTTCTACATTTCCTTCAAGTTTAATCCTATCCAGTGATTGTGTAATACTGGCTGGAAGAACACTTAGAAGTGATTTTACAGTGGTATTATCATTGGCAAAGGTGATATCTACATTGGAAGAGTTGCCATAACCTATTGTGCCTTTAGTGGTTAGATTAATGGCCTCTATAGCTATGTTGCTTTGTGATATAATGACTTGCTCTTTGTCGGTAACTACGTCTATTGCTGTGTTTATTTTTAGGTTACGTCTTGCTACGTATACATCATCTGCTGAGGCTATAAAAGCACTATCAAGAGTGGTTTTTACCTTTAGCGACGTGCTGTTTTCTTCGTATTTTAAATTAAGTGTAGTGCTGGGGGAGTAGGCATTACTTTTAAACTTAGATGGTGTATGCTCATAAGCTATATCGCAGTTTATTAGTTTAAGGGTTTTTATTTCAAAACTGACACCTCCAGAGCTGGTATCCGAGCTTGGTTTTGTGATTTCGTAGTTGGTGGTTTTATTAAGATCTGCAGCTCGTATTGCTCCGTTTCTTACTGTAACCCCATCTATGAGATACTCGCCCTTGTATAGTTTCATAATGTCTACGAAGAGGTTTAGCTCTTGGGCTTCTAGCAAATACTTATTGTAGTAAGGTGTGCTTTCGGCAATACTTACATCGCTAAACCTAACGCCTAGGTTAGGGAAGTCTCTAATGCCAGATACGGTAATATCACCTACTTTCACTTCTACAGCGAGCGATTTATTGATTTCGCGTACTAGAATGGGTTTTATGTTAGTGTAAAAATAAAACACTACTCCTCCTATGACTAGTGTCAATAGAATGGAGATAACAGCTGCTATTTTTAAAAATCGTTTCACGTGTTGTACCGAAAGGCAAATGAATGTATAAATATGCCCTCTTAGTAGTAAAACGAATCAACAGTACACAATGATGTGTCTAGTATATAAAAAATTAATAAATAAAGGTGTGGTGTTTATTAAAAAAGTTTTGAAAATGCTAGAGTTAATTAAAGTGGGAACTTTAACTAAAAACAGGCGTGTTACCAGTCACACCAAAGTACAAAGTTTAAAATTTACTATTGGCAATCAGAACTTAATCTCCAAAGTTGATTAGACCATTGCCCATTATCCATAATAATAATACCACCATCACATTCGAATGTAATTCCTAGTGGTGTTCCATCTATCACTAAGGTATCTCCATAAAATATATAAGGGTCGCTTCCCGGTATTCTATCTGAACTATCTAAGTCATTGAAATCTGTATCGATTGCGTAACTCTTGTATCTTGTTCCATCTACGAACTCATACATTGTATTTGCGTCAGCTCTATTTTCACTCGGAGACCAAATCCATTTACCTTCGACTGTATAATTAGGTTCGATTGGATTTACTGTAATTGTTTCATCAATATTCTCTTTTTGACATGATGCTAAAAAGAGAATTGCACCACCTAAGCACAAAAGCATAAATTTGAAATTAATTGATTTTTTCATTTTGACTGATTTTTAATGATTATTTACTTCTATTATCTCCTTCGACGATAAAACGTTACAATATTATATATATATTCTGTTTAATAAGCTATCTCCACCATCTCTTTTTGTGTGGATTCTAAGATGTTCTACTATTAAGTGACTTTTATATACGTTGGCAAGTAGGGGGTCGCTGTATCGTTTATCTAGCTCTTTTGACTCATTGTCTTCGTGAGTAATGCTGCTTGTGCGTTACTAGGCAGAAACTGTACAAAATAATGTAAGAATGAAATAAGGATGGATGATATTTAATTTGTAAATATGTTTACTATTCTGGCAAGTGATAAACTAGTACTAAGCGACAGTATAAACTCATTTTTGTGCAAATAGTGTCCAAATAGTGTGCAAAAGAAAAAAGTCCCACCGAAGTGAGACTTTGTAAGTGACTGATTGTCAAAGTGGGAACTGTTGGATTCGAACCAACGACCCTCTGCTTGTAAGGCAGATGCTCTAAACCAACTGAGCTAAGCTCCCTGCTAAAAGGGCTGCAAATATAATTTGAGTTTCAACTATACAAAGCATTTTATTTATTAATCTTCTTCCACCACAAACTACCGTTCAATTCTTTGTTAACTCTGGGTATATCCAGTATCTTTTGTATCTCCTTAGCTTCGCTTACGGAGTTTGCCTGGCCGAGGGTCACATAATATTTACTTACCCCGGGTATAGACTTTATAGTTGTAGTTATCCCAATATTAGTTGTTAGCCTAAATTGTAGCTCTTCGGCCCACCTTATGTCGTTATATGCTCCTAGAACTGGCCAGTACTCATACGTCGCAAAATCCCAATTATCAAACTTACTCTCCTTAGTTTTAGATGTTATTATGCTATCTGCTTGTATAATGTCTGGAACAGGAGTAATTGGTGTATTGTCTGAGATCTCATCGTAATTATCTGCAATCATGCCTTGCTGTCGCTGGGCAAATACGGAAAAAATTAGAGTGCAAAAAATAAAGGGTAGTACGAATCTCACTTCACAAAGATAGTGAGAAGTTGATAACATATGCCTGACGTTGGCATTATTGATAATCAACGCATTAAACTTGTAGTATGAGAGCACTGATACAGCGAGTGACAGAAGCAAGTGTGACAATAGATCAGAGTGTATACTCCCAGATTTCGAAAGGACTGCTCATTTTAGTAGGAATAGAAAGTGCCGATACACAGGAAGATATAGAGTGGATGGTCAAGAAAATTACGCTGATGAGAATCTTCGAAGATCAAGATGAAAAGATGAATAATAGTATCCTCGATATACCAGGTGAATTGCTTGTGGTAAGTCAGTTTACGCTACATGCGGGCACCAAAAAAGGAAATAGACCCTCTTTTATTAAGGCAGCTCATCCTGATTTAGCTATCCCATTATATAAAAAATTTGTGAATGAATGTGCTAGTACCGTAACTACAAAAACTGGAGTATTTGGTGCTAACATGAAAGTAGCTTTGGTTAATGACGGACCTGTTACTATATGGCTTGATAGTAAGAATAGAGAGTAGAATTACACTTCGTCTCTCTTATCAGCTCCCCACAGTAGCTTGTTGCGTATGGTATCCATATAGGTAGTGTTTTCTAGCTGTAGCATAATAAAATTAAAATCGGCTCTGCGAAGAGTGAGTTTTGTATTGCTGGGCACTATAAATGAGCGAGAATCTAGGGTAATAAGTACGGTATCTGCTCGTCCACTTGTTTCTATTTCAAGTATTGTTCTGTCAGGAATTACCGCTGGTCTTACCGTGAGATTATGTGCAGCTATAGGTGTGATAACAAATGATTTACTACCTGGGAAAATAAGTGGTCCGCCACAACTAAGGGAGTAGCCCGAAGAGCCTGTAGGTGTGGCTACTATAAGGCCATCTGCCCAGTAATTATTCATAAAATGTCCGTTGAGACTAGCCTTTACGGTAATCATAGCAGAGGTGTCTCGTTTTTGCACTACGAAATCATTGAGTGCATAGGGAAACTCATTTATCTCTGCGATATCACATTCTACTTGTAGTAATGCTCGTTTTTCGGTAATTGTTTCTCCGTTTTTTAAAGCAATAATGGCGTCTTCTATCTCGTCCATTTTTATATTGGCCAAAAATCCAAGCCTACCTAAATTGACTCCCATCACTGGTAGTCCAGAGTCACGTACTAAGGATAGCGTATCCAGTGCCGTACCGTCGCCACCTAGACTTATGAGGCAGTCAAACTCGCCTGTTGTAAGCTGAGTATCAGCATATGATTTACACTCAAATCCATAAGTGTCTTGTATAAACTTGCCATAGCTCGAACCTACTTCATAGGCAATGCCATTGTCGCCTAATAATTGAGTAAATTTCTTGTAAAAAGCTTTGAATCCTTTAGTCTCTATATGTCTACCGTACAGTGCTACTTTCATGTTAAATCGCTTTTTTAAAGTGTACAAAGAAACCACCTTCTTGTAAACTGTTCAAACTATATTCTAATCGGAGTAGTCTGTCGTTATACAATAGTACATTTAGACCTAAGCCTCCGGCATATAAAAACTCCCCATTTAGTTGATTGGATGGGCCATTTTGTTTATACCCAGCTTGACCCACATCTACGTAGGCTTCTGCATATATATTGAGCGGGAGCACCTTGTAGTTTTCAAATGGAATTAGATTTATTTTCAGTTTGGGTTTATGCACTAGCTGGTATCGTATAGCTGCATTGCCTGTATAGCCCCATGTGCCATCTATGACGTAGTACTCAAACCCACGTACTATCTGATTATACCCTAGCACTTGTCGCCTAGAGTAGGGTGGAGTAGGATTGCTTTTTAGGGTGCCAAATACAGCTAGTGCCGTAGATATTTTAGGTCTGAGTTTCTTAAAATATTGGATCTTGGTACTTATCTCTAGATTGGGTGTCCAGTCTATATTTTTCCATCCTTCTGCGGTAGCTCTCAGAGCTAAAAATTTCCCTTCTATGGGGTAAAAAATATTGTCTCGGGTATCATATACCTGACTTAAGCTTATCCCAAATGTGTTTTGGTATCCTGTGCTGTTACTAAAATAGTCGCTAGTAGGAACAGAAGTGTCTAGCTGTCCATTTTCGTATGAAGCTCCTATGTAGATGCGAGAGAACGGGTTGATTCTCTTGCTGAATTCTACCTTTGATTTTAGGGTTTTTATCAAGTTATTCTTTCCGTTCTTAAAAAACTGTAGACTGTCATTTCTGGTCTGATACCATACTTCGTTTTGAGCGGCATATTCTATGAGTGTATTCAGCCCCCATTGTGTTTTTGATGATAGAAAAGGAATGCGATACTCTACTCCTAGCTTAGTATGGTAGCCCGTTTTCATCTTGGTTTTGAGCGTATGGTTTCTGCCAAAAAGATTATAATTGAATACGTATAAACCATAGTTGGTCCTTTCAGGATCAAAGTCTAATGCTCCCCAAACATTAAAATTTCTATCGCTAAATTCTACAAAAGGAATAGGCCAGATATACCATTTTTCTACAACTGCTATTTCTAGCGTTATAAAATCCCTGTCACTTATCGTGTCTCTGGTAATATTTACGGTGTTAAATAAATTAAGGTTCAGCACCCTATTTTCAGATTGAGCTATGAGGTCTTTCAACCTTGTGCTGGTATAGGCAGAGTCCTCTTGTATCAGAATCTCTCGGCGTATTACGTGTTCTTTAGTTTTGGTGTTTCCTGTTATTGTGATCTTAGAAACAAGGATATCTTGAGCCGTAGCTGATAGCCCTACAAGTACAAGAAGAAAAACATATAAATGCTTAGATGTCAATGTATTTCATTAATGATTCGAAGCGACTCTCCACATTATCTCTGTAATCTTCATCACCAAAAATAGCTATTACTTCATGGCCGAAACGCTGTAGACTATTGATTATGCGTTCAGCATTTTGAGTATTGAGTTTTATACTCACCTGTATTCTTCCGCTTCCTTCTTTATTAGTAAGCCATATTCCCAATATTTGTGCCCCTTCGCTCTCTATTATTCTAGATATTTCGCTAGTAGAGTATTGGTGGGCCGCCATTTCTAATACTAGTACTGCCCCTACTTGTCCTACAGTAAGTGATTGTGCCAAGGCTTCTAAAACATTGGTTTTAGTAATTATACCTATCCATTCCAGATTTTCACCTAGTACACAACAAACATTGGCTTTGGATTCGCTAAATATTCTGAGTACATCAAATAGATTAGAACTAGAATGCACACTAGCATATCCAGGCTCGATTAAAGATTCGATAGTTTCATCTTCACTGTGAATACACTCGTCTAGCTCTACTGTACCATATAGCTGTCCGTCTCGCATTACCGGTAATTCAAAACAGAGATTATCCATCATAGTGGTGATACATTTTTGCCTAGAGGCTTTTGTATCTATTGGTAAAATGGGTGATATGTGCTCTGCTACTATCAAGTGGTTTTATATATGCAATTATAACAACTTAAACCGCAACCGGTTTAGTATCCTTTAAACCAAAGCAAGTTAGCCAATTATTTATAAGTTTTAGTCCTTGTGGTGTCAAAATAGCCTCAGGATGAAACTGTACCGCCCATATGGGCAATGTATGGTGAGCTAGAGCCATAGGCTCATCTTTAGGGGTCTGTGCTAGCGTTTTTAGTGCTGTATGCTCTAGGTTAGTAAGAATCAAGGAATGATATCTACACACCTCCAAAGGTTTATTCACTTGCTGAAACATAGGATGCTCCTCCTCAAAAGTAAGCGTACTCACTTTGCCGTGCATAGGAAAGCTAGCTCTTTCTAGTGTCGCACCGAAATGCTGGCCTAGTGCCTGCATCCCAAGACACACACCGAAAATGGGTAAGTCGTTTTGATATTGTTGGATGACCTCCATCATTTTACCGGCTTCTTTAGGTTGGACAGGACCAGGAGATAGTATTATTCCTCCCTACTTTAAGCCGATTGAAGCTACGTCTATTTCATCATTTCTCAA
>Ga0115007_10000421_pt1 | contig 27829 bp, 24 predicted proteins | sample ArcOceMetagenome_2_FD_87166 | JGI IMG/M metagenome (GOLD analysis project Ga0115007, IMG submission 87166) | Marine eukaryotic phytoplankton communities from Arctic Ocean - Arctic Ocean ARC135M Metagenome | ecosystem: Environmental > Aquatic > Marine > Oceanic | place: Arctic Ocean | collected...
TAGAGTTAGGGAGACTTTATTCAATTGGTTGCAGTTCAGCTTGTCTGGAGCTAATTGTTTAGATTTATTTGCTGGTACGGGAGCTTTAGGATTGGAAGCAGCTTCAAGAGGTGTGGAAAAAATTACCTTGGTAGAATTTAATGCTCGAACTGCGGAACAACTAAGTAAAAATTGTCAACAATTAGGAGCTGATAACTATCAGCTTATAAATAAAGATGCAGTCACCTTTTTGTCGGGTGATCAGGGTCAATACGATATCGTCTTTATTGACCCGCCTTATAAGCTAGAGATGTGGTCAGAAATAGCAGAGCATCTAGTATCACAAGATAGTTTGTCGTTGAATGCTCTTATTTATGTAGAGTACCCTCTTACTGCTATTAAGCCATTATTACCCTCGAAATGGCAATTAATTAAAGAAAAAAAAGCAGGTGGGGTAAACTATTGTTTATTTAAAAATACAGTTGGTCAGACAATATGAAAACAATAGCAGTTTACCCCGGTACCTTTGATCCGATTACCAATGGTCATATTGATTTAGTTATGCGAGCTAGCAAATTATTTGAGCAGGTAATTGTAGCTGTGGCTATAAACCCATCCAAAAAACCCGCATTTAGATTGGAGAAGCGGGTTAACTTAGTGATGCAAACTTTACAACATTTACCCAATGTTAAAGTGTGTAGTTTTAAAGGTTTATTAGTTGATGTTGCAAGAGAAAAAAAGGCTCAGGTAATTATTCGAGGCTTAAGAGCAGTATCAGATTTTGAACATGAGTTTCAGTTGGCGGGAATGAACCGACATATGGAGCCGAACGTCGAAACAATGTTCTTAACTCCTGCTGAACAATTTAGTTATATTTCATCAAGTCTAGTAAGAGAGGTATCTTCACTTGGTGGTGATGTGTCAGCTTTTGTTCCAGCATGTGTAGCCCTAGCTTTAAACAATAAAACTCGCTGAACTTAAAAGCAAAATAAAGTTCTATAATATTAGCGAAGACACATTATTGTTACTACTTCATTATGTGTAGTTGACAATAGTTTGATTATTAAGAATGTCCTTAAAGTTAAATAAAGGCTAAAATTAGTCCATATTCTAATCTTGGAGTCAAAAATGTCCTTATTTATTACCGATGAATGCATTAATTGTGACGTCTGCGAACCAGAATGCCCTAATGATGCTATTTCACAAGGACCGGAAATTTATGAAATTTCAGCTAAGTTGTGTACTGAATGTGTTGGACATTTTGATGAACCACAATGTGTTGAAGTTTGTCCCGTTGACTGTATTCCAAAAGATCCTGATAATGTAGAGACTAAAGGACAGTTACAAGGTAAATATGATGGGCTTATGGCTATCAAAGGCTAATGAGTATAGCTGAGGTGTTGGGAAGTTAAATTAACTCAAGTTCTAGCAATCCAAACCAAAGTAAAGATCATGCCCAACGCTAATCCTTAGAGTAAATTTAATGATGTGATTGATTAAAACAACATCAAACAGTCTCAACTAACGATTGATTTAGCAAAGTTTAAAAACCTATTCAAACGATTAAAAGCGCATTTTATAAAGTCACCATTACTGTGTTTATAGCATTTCTTAAGTGTTTGTTTTACCTCCCAAGTACCTTTGTAGCCTAATGGAAAGACAACTAAGTCACCTGCTTTGAAAGTCGTTGATGGACCTCCATCTTCTGGGGTCATCTCACACTCACCTTCTAAAATAAGTGCTGTTTCGGTGGTGACAAATTCCCATGAAAAGGAAGAAACTTCTTTTTCCCAGGTAGGCCAATAAGCCACATTCATTTTTTTAAGGAGTGCTTCGCTAGGGTTGCTATCAACGGTAATTTCTTTCACATTAATTCCTGAGGTTGAAAGTGGCTCCCAGAATCTTAATGATTTGGGTTCGAATATGATATGTTTTTTTAATGTATTCTGTTTTTTTTAAAGATAGCTTTACTGATTAAAGTAGATGTTCTTTGGTAAACGGATCGTCCAAGTGTTCTTAATTAATGGGCTCGCAGCATGTTTGTGTTTAAATCGCGAAATCAACTTTCACTAAATATTCGCATTACCAATCTTAACAATTACACTATGACTCGCGCGTAAAATTAAGAAGTAATTTGTACTTATGACGAAGATTTAACATAAAGTAATCATTATTCATATTTAAATAGCAGAGCCTAAAAATGAACAAACATTTAGCATTGTCTACTTTTCTACTGACATTATTTTCCAGTTTATTGTCTGCAGAAGGGGAGCGCGGACTAAAATCATTAGAAGATTACAAGCATAAATATGAGGCAGAGTGGGCTTTACTAGTATCCACACTGGATGCAAAAAAAAACTTATCATTCAAAAAAAAGTTATTGAGGTATGAGGAAGAGGTATCTAGGTTAAAGCAATTATTTCTTGTTGAAAGAGTTAATGAATATGAAGGTTTATCTACGACTCTCGTTTCAATTCATCAGTGTAATGGCCGGCCATCAGGGACACCAAAGAACTGTGGGTTTGTGTGTGTCGAGCGCCCTGATGAAAATATGTACACGACTGAAGAATGGGTCACTTTTAAGGGCGATTCGATGGGGCACGTTATGACTGAAGCAAAAGCGTGCTTAAAATTAGAAGTCAGGGGCAAAGGGAGAAAAAAAGGCAGTGTATCTGCTATTTTTAAGTATAGGAAGAGCCACATCAATTATAAGAGTGCTCAAGATGCTGATATTTTATTTAATAATTTTTTAACTAATTAGGCCTGACTGCTATATACCTTAACAATCGGCCAGTCCGATTAAACAAAGTGAATATACCAATTATCTCATTTGAAGATAATGTATTAGAATAAAAAGAGATAAAGATTTTAACTTTATTTTTAGTGCAGACTAACTAGGTCTATATACGACAAACATTCATTCTTGAGGAATATAACAATGGCATTACGTATTGGCGATACAGCTCCGAACTTCACCATTGCAACAACTATTGGTGAAATCAATTTTCATGATTGGGAAAAAGGTAAATGGACTTTTTTCTTTAGTCATCCGGCAGACTTTACTCCAGTTTGTACAACAGAAATGGGCAGAACTGCTCAACTAGCGCCAGAATTTGAAGCACGCAATTGTGCTTCACTTGGTTTATCAACTGATACAGTAGATGAACATCTGAAATGGATAGAAGATGTTAATTCTACGCAAAACACGTCGCTTACATTTCCAATCGTGGCTGATGCTGATAAAAGAATTGCCGAGCTATATGGCATGATCCACCCATCAGAAAGCAGTACAGCTGCTGTGCGTTCTGTTTTTATTATTGATCCAGAAATGAAAATCCGGCTCACAATGACTTATCCGATGGCTGTGGGTCGTAACTTTGATGAGATTCTGCGTGTCCTCGATGCACTTCAAATTGGAGATAAAAATGGTATTGCTACACCAGTGGATTGGCAGCCTGGCAGTAAGGTTATCATCCCACCAACAGTAAGCAATGCTGATGCAGAAAAGAAATTCCCGCAGGGGTTTGATCAAATCCTACCGTACCTACGTTATGTAGATGTCTCAAAATAAGTAAAAAGTGGCTGAACATGAGTTTTCATGTATATGCCTCAAAATAAGTAAAAAAACAGGCGCAAAATATTCTAAAGTATTTTGCGCCTGTACTCATTTTTATGGGGCAAAAGCTAATTAACTTTAAGCAAATCTCAGCATCAGGTATCCTTATCAGCTTATTTTTACTTACCTGAATGAAGACACCATGCAACAAGACTACAGCCCAGCTGAAATTGAAGCAAAAGTCCAGAGAAATTGGCAGGAAGCGCAGACCTTTCGAGCTGTTGAAGACAATAGTAAAGAAAAGTATTACTGTCTGGCTATGTTCCCTTACCCAAGTGGCCAGTTGCATATGGGACATGTTCGTAATTATACGATAGGTGACGTTATTGCTCGTTATCAACGGATGCAGGGTAAAAATGTATTACAACCAATGGGCTGGGACGCCTTTGGTTTACCTGCTGAAAATGCTGCTATTAAGAATAAAGTAGCGCCGGCTGCCTGGACATACGACAACATCAACTACATGCGTGGACAACTTCAGCGTCTCGGTTTAGGTTATGACTGGGAGCGTGAATTAGCGACATGCACACCGGAATATTACCGTTGGGAACAATGGCTATTTACTCGTCTCTTTGAAAAAGGTCTCGTTTATAAAAAGACTGCGGCAGTAAATTGGTGCCCGGTTGATAAAACTGTTTTAGCAAATGAACAAGTAGTTGATGGATGCTGTTGGCGCTGTGATACGTTGGTTGAGAAGCGTGAAATTCCCCAGTGGTTTATGAAAATAACAGATTATGCGGATCAATTACTCAATGATCTTGACCAATTAGATGGTTGGCCCGAACAAGTACGAACTATGCAAGCAAACTGGATCGGTCGCTCAGAAGGCTTACAAATCTATTTCTATGTGCCTGATAGTAAGCTTAATTTAGCTGTTTACACGACTAGACCAGATACCCTAATGGGAGTGACTTATCTTGCGATTGCTGCCGAGCATCCTTTATCTTTGAAAGCGGCTGAAACTAATCCTGAGTTACAAACTTTTATTGATGAATGTAGCAAAATGGAAACTAGTGAAGCTGCGGTTGAGACTGCTGAGAAAAAAGGGGCAAACACGGGAATATTCGCAAGCCATCCAATTACTGGTGAACTAGTCCCAGTTTGGGCTGCTAACTTCGTATTAATGAGCTACGGCACTGGTGCAGTGATGTCAGTACCAGCTCATGACCAGCGTGATTATGAGTTTGCTCATCAGTACGGGTTAGAAATTAAAAAAGTTATTGAACCTGCCAATGGTGAAAATTGTGAACTAAAGACAGCAGCTTATACAGATAAAGGGCGATTAGTTAATTCTAGCCAGTTTGATGGCTTAAGTTCTGAGATGTCGTTTGATGCCATTGCAAAAGTATTAGAACAAACTAACAAAGGCGAACGTCAAGTTAATTATCGTTTACGCGACTGGGGAATTTCTCGACAACGTTATTGGGGAACGCCTATTCCAATTATCAATTGTCCTGATTGTGGTGCTGTCGCAGTTCCAGAAGACAAGCTCCCAGTGTGTTTGCCAGAGGATGTGATTGTTGATGGCAGTGGCTCACCCATTAAATCAATGCCAGAGTTTTATCAATGTTCTTGTCCAAAGTGTGGCGGGGATGCGGTACGTGAAACAGATACTTTTGATACTTTTTTTGAGTCATCATGGTACTACGCGCGCTTTACCTGTCCAGACAATACTGAATCGATGTTAGATAAGCGTTCTAAGCATTGGTTGCCAGTTGATCAGTATATTGGAGGGATCGAGCATGCAGTACTACATCTACTATACGCACGTTTTTTCCATAAACTAATGCGTGATGAGGGTTTAGTCGATGGTGATGAACCATTTAAAAACCTATTAACGCAGGGGATGGTACTAAAAGATGGTGTGAAAATGTCAAAATCAAAAGGCAACACGGTTGATCCTCAAGCCTTAATTGACCAATACGGTGCTGATACAGCACGTTTATTTATGATGTTTGCAGCACCGCCAGAGCAATCATTAGAATGGTCCGATAAAGCAGTGGAAGGTTCAAATCGTTTTTTAAAAAGATTATGGCGCTTCACAATAGAACATATAGATAAGGGGACATGTGTAGAATTATCGCTTGATAATTTAAGTGATGATTTAAAAAATATTCGCCGTCAGACCTATAAAACCTTATCAAAAGTTAGTGATGACATTGGTCGTCGCCATACCTTTAATACGGCTATTGCTGCCGTGATGGAATTGCTGAATACGATAACTAAACTTGATGATGACAGTGAGCAAGGACGAGCAGTTATTCAAGAGACACTAGAAAAAATCATATTGATGTTGTCTCCAATTACTCCGCATATTTGTCATAAATTATGGCAATTACTTGGTCACGACAAATGGGTTGTTAATGAGTTGTGGCCTGAAATTGATGAAATAGCCCTATTACAAGATAAAATTGAACTGATGGTGCAAGTCAATGGTAAGCTACGATCCAAGATCAGTGTGAGTACTGAGGCTGATCAAAATGTACTGGAGGCGCTTGCTATAGCCGATGATAATGTGCGTAAGTTTATTGATGGTAAAGAGATACGTAAAATTATTGTCGTACCCGGTAGGTTAGTTAACATTGTTGTTGCAGGATAATTAAGGACTCTTCTTTATGAAACGCATTGTATCAAATAGTTTTGTTGCATTTTTATTGATGCTGCTTATAGGCTGTGGGTTCCACTTGCGTGGTGCAATAGACTATTCAGATAGCTTAAAATCTATCTATGTAGAAGGAATAAGTCTTCAGCGAGGTATTGGACTTTACTTGAAACGTGGGTTGAGTAGTAATGGAATAGAGGTAGTGGATACGTATCAACAAGGAAGTGCGGTGTTGAAAGTAATAGAAACCAAGCATGATCGACGGGTTCTATCAGTTGGCTCTGATGCTAAAGTGAGTGAGTATGCACTATATTCTTCAATAAGCTTCTCAGTAACAGACTCACACGGAAAAATACTGGTAGGTTCACAACAAGTGCAAGCGCAACGCGATTTTCAATTTAATGAGAACCAAGTGCTTGCTAGAGAATCAGAGGAAGCCTCATTACGTCACCACTTGAATAAAGAATTGGTACAGGCTGTTTTACGTCGTCTATCTGCAATAAAATAATTATGTATGCGATTTAATGCCGATCAATTAACTGGACAACTAACAAAAGGTTTATTGCCTGTCTACCTAGTGTTTGGTGATGAAGCAATGTTGGTAGAAGAAAGCAGTAGCCTCATCCGTAAAAAAGCGAGAGAAGAGGGTGCAACCGAACGGCAAGTGTGGCATGTAGAAGGCCGATTTGATTGGTCTCAAGTTCAATGGCAAGAACAAACTATGTCATTATTTGATAGCAAGAGATTATTAGAAATTCGGTTGCCATCAGGCTCACCAGGTAAAGAGGGTGGTGAAGCATTGCGTCGATTTGTTGAAAATCCTCCGGTAGATACAACATTACTAATTATAAGTGGCAAAATAGATAAGAGGTCTCAGAAAAGTAAATGGTTTTTAGAACTAGAGCGAGTTGGTGCAGCTATATCAGTTTGGCCTATAGAGCTATCTAACCTACCAGGATGGATTACACAGAGAATGCAAAACTGTGGCTTACAATTTAATCCTGCTATTCCAGCATTAATTACAGAACGCGTCGAAGGTAATTTATATGCTGCTGCACAAGAGATTGAAAAACTTGTCCTACTATGCACTGATAGCGAAGTAAGTGAAGAACTCGTGTTAGCATCTGTGGCTGACAATGCTCGATTTCAAGCTTTCGGCTTGATGGAAACGGTATTTATGGGGCAAGCTGCTAAAATACCTAGAGTAATATTAAGTTTAAAAAGTGAAGGAATTGAGATATTATCTGTTTTTTCCGCCGTATCATGGTCTCTTCACCGTATGGTCGATATGTCAATTCAGCTCGAGCAGGGAGCTAATATTGAACAAGTTTTTAGTGCCCAAAAACCACCTGTGTGGCCCAAGTCTAAATCCATGATAGGAGGCTCCTTAGCTAAGCATAATGCTAGACAATGGAAGCAGTTTTTGTGTCAAATGTCAGAAGTTGATCAGGCAGCCAAAGGTAGCTTGCAACAATGTCCATGGGCTCTATTAGAAATATTATGCTTAAATGTTGCAGGAGTTAGCTTACATGGCCAAAATAAGGAGTTTAGACTTGGATATTAAAGGCTACATGAAAAAGTTGGGCATGCAAGCCCGAGTAGCTAGTCGTGAGATGTCACGTGCTAGTACAAAGTCTAAAAATCATGCCTTACTTACCATTGCAAGTGGCATCCGTGATGCTGCAGATATCTTAAAAACACAAAATGACCTAGATTTAGTAGCAGGCAAAGCTAAAGGGCTCGATGCAGCTTTATTAGATCGTTTAGAGTTAACTGATAGCCGGATTGAAGCAATGGCTGAAGGCCTAGAGCAAATTGCAAATTTGGCAGATCCTATTGGCGAAGTAAACAATATGCGCTATCTACCATCAGGAATTCAAGTAGGGCAGATGCGGGTGCCCCTGGGCGTGATTGGAATTATCTATGAATCGCGTCCAAATGTGACTGCTGATGCTGCAGGTCTCTGTTTAAAATCAGGTAATGCTACGATTTTAAGGGGTGGTTCAGAAGCATTTCACTCTAATCAGGCTATTGCTCATTGTATCCAAAATGGATTAAAAGAGGCAGGTTTGCCAGGTGAAGCAGTGCAAGTGGTCAAAACGATTGATCGCGAGGCAGTAGGACAACTTATTACGATGACAGAGACGATAGATGTTATTGTTCCACGAGGTGGAAAAAGTCTTATAGAACGTGTGAGTGAGGATGCAAAAGTACCGGTGATTAAACATTTGGATGGTATTTGCCATGTATATATTGATGGTGAAGCGGATTTGAAAATGGCAGAGGAAATTGCAGTTAATGCCAAATGCCATCGTTATGGTGTTTGTAATGCGATGGAAACGCTTTTAATAGATAGTAGCGTCGCGAAAAAAATATTACCTACTTTAGAACAAAGATATAATGCCGAATCAGTCGAATTAAGGGGCTGTGAAAAGACTCTTGCAATTTTGCCTACAATAAAAGCTGCGTCCATTGAAGATTGGGATACTGAATATTTAGCACCTATTTTATCAATTCGTGTTGTAGAGGGTGTTGATGAGGCAATGGATCATATCCATAAGCATAGCTCGAACCATACTGAAACTATCGTGACAGAGAGTTATACGACTTCATCACGTTTTCTTGCTGAAGTTGACTCTAGCTCAGTTATGGTTAATGTTTCAACTCGCTTCGCAGATGGTTTTGAATATGGCTTAGGGGCAGAGATTGGTATATCAACTGACAAAATTCATGCTCGTGGGCCTGTAGGGCTTAATGGCCTAACTTCTCAAAAATGGATTGTATTAGGAAGTGGGCAAGTTCGGGTATGAAAGATGGTTAAAAGAGTTGGCATTTTGGGGGGTACATTCGATCCTATTCATAATGGTCACCTTCGCTCGGGATTAGAAGTATTGGAAGAGTTTGATTTAGATCACGTTCGCCTAGTTCTCAGTGCGCGGCCCCCGCATCGTAAGCAGCCTCTTGCCAGCGAAGAACAACGGTTGGAAATGTTGCATGTAGCGGTAAAAAATAACAGTAAATTCGTGGTTGATGACCGAGAATTAAAACGTGAAGGGCCATCGTATAGTGTCGATACATTAAAGTCACTGAGGGATGAGTTAAATGGTGCATCTTTATATTTAATATTGGGTAGTGATGCTTTTAATCATTTGTCGACTTGGTATCAATGGCAACAGTTGTTAAAACTTAGCCATATTGTGGTGATGCAGAGACCCGGTGAGCCGATAGCATTAAGAGAAGACATGAAAACTTGGCATCAGGAACACATTGGAAGCTCGAAACATAACGCTTTATCTTCCGGTAAAATATGGCCAGTAAAGTTGACACAGTTGAATATTTCGGCCACAGCTATTAGAACTGACATTATTGAAGGTGTAAGGCCTACATTTCTAACGCCGGAACCAGTGATAAGAGTCATAAAGGAACTTTCGTTGTATCAATAAGCAAAGTCACTTTATAAGTATGAATGAGAAGCCTTGCCCACAACGTAAAATTATCCATATTGATATGGATGCTTTCTTTGCATCAGTTGAGCAACGAGATGAACCACAATATCGTAACAAACCGCTTATTGTTGGAGGAAAACCTAATGAGCGCGGTGTTGTAGCAGCCTGTAGTTATGAGGCTCGAAAATTTGGTATTCATTCTGCAATGCCTTGTTCAACAGCATACCGCCTATGCCCTGAGGCTATTTTTGTATCTCATCGTTTTGATGTGTATCGCGAAATATCAGAGCAAATTCGAGCTATATTTTGGCGATATGCATCAGAAGTGGAGCCTTTATCATTAGATGAAGCGTATCTAGATGTCACGGGTAGTGAATATTTTAATGGATCTGCAACATACATTGCACAAGCAATTAAAAATGCTATTGAAGATGAGACGAGTTTGATTGCTTCTGCAGGAGTATCGTATAACAAATTCTTAGCTAAGATTGCATCAGATATGGATAAGCCTAATGGCTTATACGTCATTGAACCTGAGCAAGGGCCTGATTTTGCATCAAGTTTAGCAATCGGGAAATTTCATGGTATTGGTCCTGCTACTGAGGCTAAAATGAAAAAAATAGGAATTGAGACTGGCAATGATTTACGTCAATGGTCTGAAAAATCTCTAGTTGAATCATTTGGTAAGACAGGACATTACTTTTACTGCATTTCACGTGGAATTGATGACAGGCCTGTTCAAAGTATGCGTGAGCGAAAATCAATTGGTAAAGAGACAACTTTTCAGCAAGATACTCGTTCAATAATTGAACTAAGACGACATCTCATTCAGCTTACAAATGAGGTGTGGGAAAAACTTGAACGACATAGGTTTACCGCAAGAACATTAACAATTAAGGTGAAGTATGCGAACTTTCAACAGGTGACACGTTCTCTAACAATAGAAGGGGGCGTTGACTATGAAATGATGAATGCATTATTACCAGAATTATTGAGTAGAACAGAAGCAGGAGAGTTTGCTGTGAGGTTGGTTGGTGTTTCTGTGAGTGGATTCAATAAGGCGGAACTTGCACAACAAATAAGCCCCCAACTTGATCTAGGTCTGAATGATGCTTTTTAAGTTGCTTTTATAATTTAAACTTTAATTAGAACCACTTAGCAATAAATAAATTTATCACAATAATTAAAAGTTGTAATGAGTAAAAATAAAAAGTAAATCTATTGTAAGTGATAGAATATGTTATTAGACAATAACGGAGTGCCAAATGCAGGCCAATGAATTAAAATTGCTAGTGATTGATGCACTAGAAGACATAAAAGCGGAACAAATAGTAGTACTTGATGTTACGGGGATGACCGATGTGACTGATTTCATGGTCATTGCTACAGGTAAATCGACTCGCCAAGTAAAAGCGCTAGCCAATGAGGTTAGTAAACAAGCTAAGGCAGGAGGCATTCAGCCTCTGGGTATGGAGGGTGAGGATATTGGTGAGTGGGCCTTGGTTGATCTAGGTGATGTTATTGCGCATATCATGACGCCACAAAGCCGCTCTACTTATAACTTAGAAAAGCTTTGGCAGGTATCGGAAGAGACTGACAAGCAGGTATCAGTAGAAGACTAATGAGGTTAAATCTATTGGCAGTAGGTACTAAAATGCCAACGTGGGTCAATGATGGCTATGAAGAATATGCCAAGCGACTGCCAAGAGAGTGCCAATTAGTTTTGCAGGAAATACAACCAGCTAAAAGAGGGAAAAGTGGTCATGCATCACAATGGGTGGAAGAGGAAGGCGAGCGAATTTTAGCAGCCACACCATCTGATCATCACATTGTATCTCTGGATGTTATGGGTAAAACATGGTCAACAGGGCAACTCGTAGAAGAAATGCAAAATTGGTTTAGTGATGGCCGAGATGTGTCATTTATGATAGGTGGACCTGATGGTCTCGCTACAAAGTGTAGTGAAAAAGCAAATCAAACATGGTCATTATCAGCTTTAACCCTTCCCCACCCCTTAGTACGTATTGTGGTGGCAGAACAACTTTATCGTGCTTGGACAGTCATACAAAATCATCCTTATCATCGCGCATGAATTTTCCAAAAGTATATCTAGCCTCAGGATCACCAAGGCGTAGTGAATTATTAATGCAGATGGGCATAACATTTGACATATTACGATTAGAAATTGATGAAACATTACTAGAAAATGAGTCTGCTATACATTATGTAGAGCGAGTGGCTAAGGCTAAAGCACAGGCTGGTTGGAGGGCATTAGGAAATGATAGTAAGCTTGCTGTTATTGCTGCAGATACGTCAGTTGTAGTTGATCATGCAATACTAGGCAAACCAGACAATGATGAACAGGCAAGAAGTATGTTGCAGCTTCTATCTGGAAGACAACATCAAGTTCTAACTGCAGTGGCTGTGATCCTAGATAAAAGGGTGCTCTGTAGGTTAAGCAAGAGCTATGTTACATTTTCAGTTTTAACACTAAAAGAAATAGATTGGTATTTATCAACAGGTGAAGGTCGCGACAAAGCAGGCAGTTATGCTGTCCAAGGTTTAGCAGCAATGTTCATTGCAGACATACGAGGGAGTTATTCTGGCATTATGGGGTTACCTGTTCACGAAACACGTGAGTTACTAATGGAAATAAGTAAACCTTGTTATGAGTAGTGAAATTTTAATCAACGTGACGCCGACTGAAACTCGAGCGGTCATAGTCGATAATGGTGTCTTGCAAGAAGTCTTCATTGAGCGTGCAGAGTATAGGGGCTTAGTTGGCAATATCTATAAGGGTAGAGTATGTCGTGTTTTACCTGGTATGCAGGCAGCTTTTGTTGAAATAGGACATACTAGAGCTGCATTTTTACATGCTTCTGATATTTCAATCCCACAAGGTCAAACCGGGAATTTACAGGAAAGAAAAGTGCCTGCTATCACGTCTTTATTACGTGAAGGTCAAGAGGTTTTAGTGCAAGTGATTAAAGATCCGATGGGCACTAAGGGGGCACGTTTAACCACACAATTGTCGGTATCATCCAGATATTTGGTATACATGCCAGAGATCCATGGTATCGGTGTATCTCTAAAAATTGAAGATGAAAAGGAACGTGATAGGCTCAAAGGATGTTTGGCATCTCAAATTACCCTTGATAACGGTGGGTATATTTTAAGAACAGCGGCAGAAGGTATACAGGAAGGTGAGTTATTAACTGATTTACAATTTCTGCATCGTCTTTGGGGAAAAGTAAAAGATCGTAAAGAAATAGTGAAATCAGGTGAAGCTTTACATGAAGACTTACCATTATCACTTCGGTCACTAAGAGATTTATTTTCTCCGGATGTTGAGAAAATACGAATAGATTCTAAAGAAACATTCTGTGAAGCTACTAAATTTGCAGAAGGTTTCATGCCTGAATGTGCATCACGTTTAGAACATTACAAAGGTGCTGCTCCCCTATTTGATTTGTATAGTGTGGAAGATGAAATACAAAAAGCTTTAGAGAGAAAAGTATTACTTAAATCTGGGGGTCACTTAATTTTCGATCAAACTGAGGCTATGACAACAGTTGATGTCAATACTGGTGGCTTCGTGGGTCATAAAAACCTAGAAGAAACGATCTTCAAAACAAATCTTGAGGCTGCACAAGCCATTGCTAGGCAATTACGCGTCCGGAACTTAGGTGGAATTATTATTCTTGATTTTATTGATATGGAAGAAATAGAGCATCGTGATCAGGTACTACTTACATTAGAAAAAGCAATGTCAGGAGATAGGGTAAGACATAATATATATGGGGTCTCGGAGCTTGGTTTAGTTGAAATGACGCGAAAACGAAGTCGCGAAAGTTTGGGTCATGTATTATGCGACCCTTGTTCTGCATGTGGTGGTAAAGGCTATACTAAAAGCATTGAGACGGTGTGTTATGAGATTTTTCGTGAAGTACTTAGAGAAGCTAAACAATATGAAACTAGTCGGTTGATGGTATTAGCATCCCAAGATGTCATTGATAGGTTGAATGAGGATGATTCAACCTATGTTGCTGATTTGGAACAGTTTATTGGCAAGGCTATTTCATTTAAAGCTGAACATCAATATGGACCAGAACAATTTAACGTCGTATTAATGTAGCTTACCAGCTTGATAATAATAAGCTAAAAGTGAGTAAAATCAATGATCTCTTTAAATAGGAAAAATCCGGCATAACCCGGGACTAAGATTTATGATCAATTTTAAACATAATAACGGGACTATGATTAGAGCTCTCAGTTACTTTCTTTTAATAATATCTGCCTTGGCAATGGTAATATTTTATTGGGGAGCATCTGTCGTTGAGAAGCAGCAAGAGTCTATTACGTCATGGGTAAGTCTAGAAGTTGGTTATCCAATCGAGATTGCCGAAATAAAATTGTCATGGATGGACATTTCACCGCAGCTGGAATTTAAAACAATAAAAGTGATGGCGAAAGATAATTCGGCTGAACTACTGAGCCTAGAAACACTATATTTGGATCTTAATGTATTTAGCAGTCTTTGGTTTACAAATTTTATGCTAGACGAGGTTACAGCTATTGGTCTTAATCTCACTGTTGCTAGAGATTCTAATGGTGAGTTTTATTTACAAGGGCTTAAGCAAGATAGTAATTCAACAACTTTATTTTCTGACATCATAAAACATGCAAATAAGCTCAATAGCCTTACCCTAAGGGCGATCACTGTTAATTATGATGATCAACAACAAGTCAATTTTTCAGGTCGTTATCAAATAGAGAGGGCTACACTTATACATAGTGCGACTAGTTGGCATGCTGATGGGCAAGTTTTTTTACCTACATCATTAGGTGACAACTTTGAATTCTCGACGAACTGGAGATTGAATCAACAGAATACAAAGGTAATGACATGGCAGGGAACATTAAAGACAAATAATGTTTTCATCTCTCACTTATCGCCTTATCTCAATTGGAATAATATTACATTAGCAAAAGGCCTTATTAATTCAATTATTACAGTTGAAGGGCTAGGTCCTGAGGTGAGAGAGGCCAAGTTAGATATAGAGTTATCGCAAGCCATGCTTGCATCAAAGGAAATGGGTGATGTTTTAAAACCCATCGATGTTGAATACTTTAAGGGTAATTTTCACTGGAAAGATCAAGAAATGGGCGATTCATGGCTCTTCTCTGGTAATAATATTAATTTATCTATAAAAGGAGAAGTTTGGCCAGAAACCTCACTGACAGTGATCAAGAAACCTGAAGAGGTCATGATTAAAAGTGATTTCTTTCGTATTGAACAATTACTCGATGTAGCAGCATTATCGGGCCGGTTATCTGAGCAAATACTATTACAAAATCCTGCTGGGGATATTGAGAAATTAGAAATGACTTATCTGATTGAATCAGGCTTGAAGTATGCCTCACTCTATCTAAGAAAAGGCCAAATTACATCATGGAGTGATTATCCTGGAATAACTAATCTTTACGCGAACATTAATTTTTATGAGGAAGTCGCAAGGGTTAAAATAGCGAGTAAAAAAGTAACCATTCACCCGGCAAATAAGTTTGATGCTTTGATGTTTTTTGATGCGATTACTGGCGTATTAGAGTTTGAAAAAAAGGATAAAGCATGGCGCGTACAAAGTCATAATCTCAAGGTTAAAAATGATGAGTTAACTCTGGAGTTTAATGGCAGTATTGAACAAAATACAGCAGGTGAAATAATTAATGATATCGAACTATCATTTGAGAATGTAGCTATCACTCGATGGCAATCTTATTTTCCTGAGAAACATTTGAGTGCTGAGTTTAAAGAATGGTCTAAAGATGCTTTTTTGGGGGGGGAAATTGAGTATGGAGAAATAAAACTTAAAGGTGACATAGCGGGCTTTCCATATAAAACAAGGTCAGAGAAATTATTAGGCAGTTTCGATATGGCATTAGAAGTAAAGGATGTTGTATTACACTATTCAGATGACTGGCCTGACCTATTTAATGTGACGGGGTCGATTACCGGACAAGGTAACGATTTAGTGATTAAAAGTCAGGACGGCTTGGTGGCGGGCTTTGTATTTGAAGATTTTGAAGCTAAGGTCGATGGGCTAATCAATGGGAAAGCCATGTTGACAGTGGAGGGAAGTGTAAAAGGTAAAAGTCAGCAAGCCCTAAATTTTTTGCAGAGTAGCCCATTAAAAAAGAGGTTTGCTAGTATTGTTGAGGGGGTCTCAGCCAGAGGAGAGAGTAATATTAATCTGAGTATAAATGTGCCTTTGAGTGGTACAGATGAGACTCAGGTTAAAGGAGATATCAGTTTCATCGGTAGTGATTTGTATCATAAAGATATGGCTGAATTGGGGTTGACGAAAGTAAACGGAATGCTCCAGTTTGATAACAAAGGTATCTTCGCTAAGAATATTAAAGGTCAATTATTAAATCAAGATGTTGATATTGATATTTACCCCAAAGGTGAAAGCACAATTCTGACTGCTGAGGGGGTATTAGTGTCATCGAGTCTGCCTAAAACATTTCCCAACTTTATAACTGGTCAATTTCCTTATTTATTGGATGTAATTATATCAGAACAAAATATTGGTGACTTTTATGTTGATGCCTCTATTGTATCAAACATGCAGGGTGCTGAGATTGAGCTGCCAGGCTCATTCTATAAAGCAGCTGAGAAAAATAGAGAGATCAAAGTCACTCTTAAGCAATCAAATAACAATCCGAGTATCAATATTAACTACGATGATATTGTTAATGTTGAGTATGAATCACAGGAAAATGAGCGGCTTTTTGATAACTCAAGGTTGAACATTATGACGTCGGAGTTTGATGTCGAAATGTGGCTATTATGGTATGAAACATACAATATTGATGATACTTCAGGAAGCAGTGTAGAGCGAGTGGCTATCGAGACTGAAAAGCTGATTGGCTATGGGCAACAATTTCCAAATATTAAAATTGTAGCAGTCAAAGAAAGAAAGAATTGGCTCGTATCAATAGTCGGTCAAGCGATAGAGGGAGTGCTTTCTGTTCCTAAAGTTATAACAAAAAGAGATATCTTAAAAGTTGATATAAAAAGGCTTAACTTAGTATTACCAAAAAATAATAATATCGAAGGTAATGTGGGTAAGCAACACACACTTTGGCCTTCAATGTCGATTAATGTGGATGAGCTGATTATAGATGATATTGCATTAGGAACCCTGGATCTAATCAGTCACAATGACACCAATAAATGGGTAATTGATTCTGCAAATATAACATCTGAATTATATAATTTAAAGGTGTCTGAAGGTGTTTGGCACCAATCCACATTAGGTGCTAAAACAGAATTAGCATTTAGAATAGATAGTCATAACTTTACGAACTTAATTGAAAAATTTGGCTTTGAACCACGAGTTGAGGCAGAAAAATTTAAATTACTGACATCACTCTCATGGGAGGGTGGACCTACGGCTATATCAGAAGAAGCAGCAAAAGGAACAATAAGCTTTAAACTGGAAAAAGGTGAGTTGAAAGATGTCGAACCAGGCCCAGCAGGTCGTGCTTTTGGATTATTAAGTGTCGCAACAATACAGCGCCGCCTATCCCTTGATTTCAATGAGTTATTTGCTCAGGGTTTTAGCTATAGAACAATTAAGGCATCTTTTGAGATTAATGAAGGGCTTGCGATGACAAAAGATTTTTCATTGAAGGGTGGCAGTGCAGATATTCTCATTGAAGGAACTGTTGACTTAGTTAACCAGCAATATAATCAAAAAGTAAAAGTGAGGCCTAATGTCTCGTCCACATTACCCTTGGCGGGAGCAGTTGCTGCTGGACCGATTGGACTCGGTGTTGGAACAGCTATTTTATTAGCGGATAAATTAGCAGGTAGACTTTTTGATAAAGATATTGTAAATCTGATTAGCTATGACTACCTGCTCACTGGCACATGGCAAGAACCTGATTTGAAGATGATAAAACCTTTTTTACCAAGCTTATAATGATGAGAGATAGAAGTAGATTTCTGGTATGATTTAACATTCTATAGTCGTAACTAGTAAAAAATATATTCATGATAGATAAGACATATCAACAAGTAAGTCAGCAATTGTTAGTTCCTGCTGGTTTAACCGAAGCTGATTTAGAAAATGCGCTGAAGATGACAATGAGTGGTGGCGTTGACTATGCTGACCTCTACTTTCAACAGTCGCGTCAGGAAAATTGGGTACTCGAGGATGGAATCATCAAAGACGGTGGTTATCATATCGAACAAGGTGTTGGCGTTCGTGCCTGTAGTGGTGAAAAGACTGGCTTCGCTTACTCAGATGATTTGATTTTACCGGCTCTTAATGAAGCAGCCAAGGCTGCTAGAGCTATTTCTCGCCAAGGTGGTAATGGTACTGTTCATGCTTGGAAGCGGACACAAAGTCCTCAGTATTATGGCGAATCAGATCCTCTGGCTAGTTTATCAGTTGAAGAAAAGCTTGCCTTACTGCAACAAGCTGATGAGGTTGCAAGAGCCACTGATCATAGAGTGACACAAGTCAGTGCAAGCTTGATAGGAGAGTTAGATACTATACTTGTCGCTGCAAGTGATGGAACATTAGCAACGGATATTAGACCTCTGATTAGAATGTCCGTTAGTGTCATTGTAGAATCCAATGGACGGAGAGAGCGGGGAAGTGCTGGCGGTGGTCGTCGCCTAGACTATCGTTACTTTCAGGATAACGATATGGCGACAGATTACGCTAAAGAAGCAGTGCGCCAAGCTTTAGTAAACCTTGAAGCAATCGACGCACCAGCAGGTAATATGACTGTTGTTTTAGCATCGGGTTGGCCAGGAGTGTTACTGCATGAAGCTGTTGGCCATGGTTTGGAAGGTGATTTCAACCGTCGTGGTAGTTCTGCTTTTTCGGGGAAAATGGGTGAAATGGTCGCATCACCACTATGCACAGTTGTTGATGATGGTACTTTGCAAGATCGACGAGGTTCATTAACAATCGATGACGAGGGGGTACCAACTGAAAGTACAATGTTGATTAAAAAAGGCAAATTGACAGGCTATATGCAGGACAAACACAATGCACGATTAATGGGTACTCGAAGCACAGGTAACGGACGACGTGAATCATACGCCCACTTGCCGATGCCAAGAATGACCAACACATACATGTTGCCGGGAGAACATAAAGCAGAAGAAGTTATAGCTTCTGTAGAGAAAGGTATCTACGCTGTTAATTTCGGTGGTGGTCAGGTAGATATTACGTCAGGAAAGTTCGTGTTTTCAACTAGTGAAGTATATTTAATCGAAAAGGGAAAAATAACTCAACCAGTAAAAGGAGCAACATTAATTGGTAACGGTCCCGAAGTGATGAGTCGTATAAGTATGTTGGCAGATGACCTGGAGCTTGATACTGGAGTCGGTAATTGTGGCAAGGAAGGGCAAAATGTGCCGGTTGGTGTAGGACAGCCAACACTGAAAATTGAGGGGTTGACGGTTGGTGGCACAGCATAGTGGCAAAGCAGCATAAAGCTATAGCCCTTATTTCGGGCGGCTTAGATTCTATGTTGGCAGTGCGGGTCATACAAGAACAGGGTATTGAAGTGGAAGGTATTAATTTTTACACTGGTTTTTGTGTGGAAGGCCATACTCATGCAATTCGTAATGAAGATAAGCAAAAAAAAAAGCGTAACAATGCTCTTTGGGTTGCCGAACAATTAGGGATAAAAATTAATATTATTGATGTTGTTCAGGAATATAAAGAGGTGTTACTAAATCCTAAACATGGCTACGGTATGAATATGAATCCCTGCCTAGATTGTAAAATATTTATGGTTGGTAAAGCAGTTGAATGGATTAAAAAAAATCATGCGAATGGCTTTGATTTCATTATAACTGGCGAAGTGATTGGTCAGCGACCTATGTCACAACGTAAGCTCGCAATGCCAATCGTTGCTGCAGAGTCAGGTGCTGATGATATTTTACTTAGACCACTTTGTGCTAAAAATTTACCAGCTACTAGGCCAGAACTAGAAGGTTGGATTGATCGAGAAAAACTTTATGATTTTAGTGGCCGTGTCCGTACTCCACAAATGGCTCTGGCAGAAGAGTATGGTTTTACTGACTACGCTACACCAGCAGGTGGATGTTGTTTCCTAACAGATAAAAATTATTCAAGAAAATTGGTTGATTTATGGCAAGGACGAAGTAGCCGTGCTTATGAACTTGACGATATTATGTTGCTTAAAGTTGGACGACATTTAAGGCCAAAAGGTAACTATAAGCTTATTATCGCTCGCGATGAAGGTGAGTGCCAATATCTTGAAGGCTATCTAAAGCAATATATCTCTATTCAACCTGTTAGCCATAATGGTCCATTGGCATTAATTGATGGAGAAATTGAACCAGAGGATTATAAACATGCGGCTAGTATTGTGGCTCGTTATGGGCAAGGGCGTAATGCTGATAACGTTGAGATGACATTCACTTTACCTAACACTAATGCGCAAAGTATTATGGTTCAGCCATTAACTACTGATCAAGTACTCATCGAGTGGCATGTATAATGCGCTACAAACTAGATGCAAGGCGAATGCTGTGTCCCATGCCCGTCATAAAAACACAAAATAGGATAAAAGAGTTAGCTGTTGGTGATATATTAGAGATCGTATGTACCGATTCAGGGGCATTGAGTGATATACCAGTATGGGCCCGCATCCATGGTCATGAGATTGTTGAAACAGAAAAAAAAGAGGGTGAGGTTGTCATCGCTGTTAGAGTAAAAAGCTAGCGTCCAGATGGTGCGTGATTGTACTTGGCGCACCAAAAAAGTGCGGGATGCCTGAAGGCGATATAATAACCTATTGATTTAATACCCATTCTATATTGGCTCATTTTATGCTTAACCTTATGAGCTTTACTTACAATACATAGTAATTTTAAAATTGGAGAAAATTTAATGTCTGTCGAAAAAGTGCTTCAAATGATTAAAGATGAAGAAGTCACATTTGTTGATTTCCGTTTCACTGATTCTCGCGGTAAAGAGCAGCATGTCTCTTTTCCTGCACATTCTATTGATGAAAGTACCTTTGCAGAAGGTAATATGTTTGATGGTTCATCGGTAGCAGGTTGGAAAGGAATTAATGAGTCAGATATGATTCTCATGCCCGATTCAACAACAGCAGTGATGGATCCCTTTATGGATGACAACACTTTAATCATTCGTTGTGACATTATTGAGCCTGCTACTATGCAGGGCTACGAAAGAGATCCTCGCAGTGTTGCTAAGCGTGCTGAGGAACATCTAAAAGCAACAGGCATTGCTGACACAGCATTTTTTGGCCCAGAACCAGAGTTTTTTATATTAGATGATGTTCGATGGGGTACTGATATGTCAGGCTCTTTCTATAAGATTGATTCTGATGAGTCATCATGGAATACAGCTAAAGTATATGCAGACGGGAATAAAGGTCATCGTCCTGGTGTAAAAGGTGGCTACTTTCCAGTACCGCCTGTTGATTCGTTACAAGATATCCGAAGCGCTATGTGTTTAACATTAGAAGAAATGGGCCAAGTAACAGAAGTCCATCACCATGAGGTTGCAACAGCGGGTCAGTGTGAAATAGGTGTTAAGTTTAATACACTGGTTTCTAAAGCAGACGAAGTACAAGAATTGAAATATGTTGTTCACAATGTTGCACATGCTTACGGAAAAACAGCTACATTTATGCCAAAACCTTTAGTTGGTGATAACGGAAGTGGTATGCATGTTCATATGTCTCTCACTAAAGATGGTGATAACTTATTTGCTGGTAATAAGTATGGTGGATTATCTGAAACAGCTCTATACTACATTGGGGGTATCATTAAACATGCACGTGCATTAAATGCGTTTACAAATGCGAGCACAAATAGTTATAAGCGTTTAGTGCCTGGTTATGAAGCACCTGTCATGCTTGCTTATTCAGCACGTAACCGAAGTGCATCAATTCGTATTCCATTTGTTAACAGTCCAAAAGGTCGTCGTATTGAAGTGCGTTTTGGTGATCCAACGGCTAACCCATATCTCGCATTCAGTGCGATGTTGATGGCTGGTCTTGATGGTATTAAAAATAAGATTCACCCTGGTGATGCTATGGATAAAGATTTGTATGACTTGCCAGCAGAGGAAGCGGCTGAAATTCCAACAGTCTGCCACTCATTAGACCAAGCGTTAGATGCGCTTGATGCCGACCGTGAATTCTTAACAGTTGGTGGTGTGTTTACTGATGATATGATCAATGCATACATAACTTTGAAGATGGAAGAAGTGACTCGGATTCGTATAGAAACTCATCCTGCAGAGTTTGATATGTACTACAGTGTTTAAGATATAACATATAATTAAGTTAGAAAACGCCTCCTTCTGGGGGCGTTTTTTTTTGTCTTACTATTGCACTGCATCAATGTCTAGCTTACTATTTATTTATAATTACGCACCATTACAGTGCATGGAAAGGTTTGTATGATGTCTATTTGGCTTTGTTAGGAAAGTGACACAGTTTTGTAAAAGATAGATGATTTTAAGCACCTGTTTATAGTGGTGTTTTGAATTTTAACAACATAACTGTGATAGTTTGGAGCGATTATTGCTTATTGTACTTATAATCATGACGGAGGCATAGCGAGAAAAATGGCTCAAATTTCTTATCAAAATATAATCGAGAATTTAACGAACGCTGTCATTATTCTGGATGAAACTTTCAAAGTGAGGTATATAAATACCTCAGCTGAAGTGCTGCTTGATATTAGCCAGCGTCAGGCTGAACTGATTCCTTTTCAAGCTATTTTGCCGGGAGAAGATAGTTTGTTTAAAAGTCTTGTTAAAGTGATGGAAACTGGGCACTCATCTCTTGAACGCGCAATTAAACTTTATATTCCAACTACTGGTGAAATAAATGTTGATTGTGCAGTGAAGGTATTAGAGTTAGAAAGTAATAAAAATTTTATTTTATTGGAGTTTTTCCAATTAGATAACCAGCAGAGAATTAGCCGAGATGAAAGTTTACATGCACAACAACTAGTCGTGCGTGGTCTAGCGCATGAGATAAAGAATCCATTAGGTGGATTGCGTGGTGCTGCACAATTATTAGAACGTAAACTAGACTCTGATGATTTAAAAGAATACACAGGCATTATCATTACCGAAGCTGATCGTTTACAAAGTTTAATGGACAGTATGCTCGGGCCATATCAAGAGAGTAAAGCAAGCCAAGTTAATATCCATGAAGTACTTCAACGAGTAAGACAGTTGGTTAAGACAGAGGTAGATGAGCGTTTATCATTCAAAGCTGACTATGATCCGAGTATTCCAGATTTAGAAGTAGATTTGAACCAATTAGTGCAAGTTTTTCTCAATATTGTTCGTAATGCCGTGCAAGCGATGAATGGTGTAGGCAATATAATATTGAAAACCAGAATAAAGCGACATGTAACAATTGATGATTCTCGTTACCGTTTGGCCGTAAATATAGATATTGTTGATGATGGTGGGGGCATTCCATTATCTCTACAAGAGAGTATGTTTTATCCATTGGTAACAGGACGAGCAGAGGGAACTGGTTTAGGCCTTTACATTTGTCAAAGCCTTGTACATATTAATAGAGGTGCCATCAGTTGTACCAGTCGCCCCGGCCATACGGTATTTTCAGTAGTTTTCCCATTGGAGCAAGCCAGTGACAGATAGAGCAGAGGTATGGATTGTCGATGACGATCGGTCTATAAGGTGGGTATTAGAAAAAGCTATGGAAGCTGAGGATATTACTGTACGTACATTTGAAAATGGACACGGAGTTATAGCCGAACTTAAAACCTGTTGCCCTAACGTATTAGTTAGTGATATCAGAATGCCTGGCATTGATGGCCTAGCACTTATGGCTGAGATTAAGCAGGTTGCACCAAAATTACCAATTATTATAATGACGGCTTATTCAGATCTCGAAAGTGCTGTTTCTGTATACGAAGGTGGAGCATTCGAATACCTTCCTAAACCTTTTGACATTGATGAAGCCGTTGATCTAGTCCAAAGAGCAATAGTTCATCATAAAGAAAACAGACCAGTTGAAGAAATACCTAATTTAAAAAGTGAGATCATAGGTGAAGCACCAGCCATGCAAGAAGTTTTTAGGGCTATTGGCAGGCTAGCACGGTCTAATATCACAGTCTTGATTAATGGTGAGTCGGGAACAGGTAAAGAATTAATAGCCAATGCTTTGCACAAACATAGTCCAAGGGCATCACGCCCATTCATTGCATTGAATATGGCTGCTATTCCAAAAGAGCTAATGGAGTCCGAATTATTTGGCCACGAAAAAGGATCCTTCACAGGAGCTCACGCTGCTCGCAAAGGTCGCTTTGAACAAGCAGATGGTGGAACGTTATTTTTAGATGAAATTGGAGATATGCCATTTGATTTACAAACACGTTTATTACGAGTTTTATCAGACGGGAAGTTTTTCAGAGTTGGTGGGCACATTGCAATCGAGGGTGACGTGCGAATTATTGCTGCTACTCACCAGAATTTAGAAGAGTTAGTCGAACGAGGTGAGTTTCGTGAAGACTTATTTCACCGCTTAAACGTAATACGCATTCATAGCCCAGCATTATGTGAGCGGTATGAAGATGTACCAGTATTAGCGAAGTATTTTTTAAATAAAGTTGCTAGTGAACTTGGTGTCCAAGTAAAAACATTGTCCACCGAGGTGGAAAGCTACCTTTGTCAATTACCATGGCCAGGTAATGTAAGACAGTTGGAAAACACTTGCCGTTGGCTAACTGTGATGTCTCCCGCATCAGTTGTACAGATTGATGATTTACCCCATGAATTAGGTCAAGGTTTAGATGAAGAAAGATTTGTAGGAGGAAATTGGCAAGCATTATTCAAACAGTGGGCTATGCAAAAAGCATTAAGTGGTCAAGAGGGTGTTTTATCTGAGGTTATTCCAGAAGTTGAAGAGTTATTGATGGAAGTAGCGTTAGAGAAAACAGCAGGAAAAAGACAAGAGGCAGCTAAGCTATTAGGCTGGGGACGAAATACCTTAACAAGAAAACTGAAAGAGTCTGATAAATGACTTGCAGGAATGACGTCAACTTAGTATAATTTTTTGCTTAACCGGTGCGGGGTGGAGCAGTCTGGTAGCTCGTCGGGCTCATAACCCGAAGGTCGTTGGTTCAAATCCAGCCCCCGCTACCAAAGATACAAGAACCCCTATATGGGGTTTTCGTTTTTCTAGAGAGTTGAATTGGGCCATTGGCCCTTTTTTTTTAGGTGATTATGGCAGTTAGCGATCAAATTGAACAACTAGTTGAAGGACCAATAATTTCTCTTGGTTATGTGCTAGTTGGTATTGAGTATGTGAAGAACGGTCAAAATACCGTTTTACGAATTTATATCGATTCTGATCAAGGGATCTCAATTGAAGATTGCGAACGGGTGAGTCATCAGGTTAACGGGATTCTGGAAGTTGAAGATCCGATTAGTAGCGCATATTCATTGGAAGTATCATCGCCAGGTTTTGATAGGCCACTATTCAAGCAGAAGGATTTTGAGCGGTTTGTGGGTGTTCAAGCGAAAGTTGTAATGAAATTGCCAATCCAAGGAAGACGTAATTTTAAGGGAATGTTAGATGGTTTTAGTGAAGGTAATATATTAATAGAAGTAGATGGTGAAGTATATGAACTGCCATTAACAAAAATGTCAAAAGCAAGACTTGTAGCCTAAAAAAAGCGTATTATTTACGGTTGAGATGTTAGGTATGAAATGGTTTGGGCTGCCGGATAAGGGCATCGGGGATAAGATGAACAATAAAGAAATTTTACTGGTTGTAGATGCTGTCTCTAATGAGAAAGGAGTGGGTAAGGAAGTCATTTTTGACGCAATTGAAGCAGCGCTAGCAATGGCCACCTGTAAAAGGCATGACATCGATTTAGATGCATATGTCAAAATCGATCGTGAAACTGGTGAATACGAGACATTTCGTCAGTGGTTAGTAGTTGAAGATAACGAGGAAGAACTCGAACAGCCTGAAGTGCAAATAATTTTATCACAAGCATTAATAAAGCAAAGTGACGTGGAAGTTGGTGATTACATACGTGAACCAATGGATTCTGTTGAGTTCGGACGTATTGCTGCGCAAACAGCGAAACAAGTAATTGTACAAAAGGTACGTGAAGCGGAGCGTGCGCAGGTCGTTGAACAGTATCAAGATAAGTTGGGCCAAATGGTGGGTGGAACAGTGAAGCGTGTTGAGCGCGGAAATGTGACACTCGATTTAGGCGGTAATGCTGAAGCCTTTATTCCACGTGAGGAAATGTTGCCACGTGAAAGTTTTCGTACCGGCGACCGTGTTCGAGGTTATTTGAAAGAAATAAGGCCAGAAGGCCGCGGACCACAATTGATGATAAGTCGAGTGGCTCCTGAACTATTAATTGAATTGTTTAAGTTGGAAGTCCCTGAAATTAGTGATGGTTTAATTGAAATAAAATCGGCCGCACGTGACCCCGGTTTACGTGCAAAAATTGCTGTAGAAGCTATGGAGGCACGGATCGATCCTATTGGTGCTTGTGTCGGTATGCGTGGCTCACGTGTTCAAGCTGTTACCAATGAATTGGCAGGAGAACGTGTCGACATTATCCTTTGGGATGAGGATCCTGCTCGTTTTGCAATCAACGCATTAGCGCCGGCTGAAGCACTCTCTATTGTTGTGGATGAAGAAGCACACAGTATGGATATTGCGGTTGAGGATGAGCAACTATCTCAAGCGATTGGTCGCGGTGGGCAAAATGTACGCCTTGCAAGCCAACTATCGGGATGGGAGCTGAATATCATGTCAGCATCGGACGCTGATAAAAAAGCAGAAACAGAGACAAGTGCCTTGATTGATATATTTAAAGAGCAGCTGGGTGTGGACGAAGATGTTGCTTTAGTACTCGCACAAGAAGGCTTTTCTGGTCTAGAAGAAATTGCCTATGTGCCGGAACAAGAAATGCTAGACATTGAAGAGTTCGATGCTGATATTGTTGGTGAATTACGTTCACGGGCCCGTGACGTGCTATTGACTAAAGCTATTGCAAATGAAGAACAATTAGAAATAGCTGAACCTGCTCAAGATCTATTAGAGATGGAAGGAATTACAAAAGAGTTAGCGAAATTGATGGCTAGCAAGGGTATTAGTACTGTTGATGAGCTAGCAGAACAATCAGTCGATGAGCTAACAGAAATTGATAGTATTGATGCTGAGCAAGCAGCGAGACTGATTATGAAAGCGCGAGAATCATGGTTTGCTGATGAACCAACAGAAGCAGGGGAGTAGACAATGAGTGATATTAAGGTAAAAGATCTCGCTGCGACTGTAGGTGTTGAACCAAAACGTTTGGTTGAGCAGCTTAATGATGCAGGTATTAAGGTGTCAAAACCTACGGATGCGATTAGCGAAGAACAGAAGCAAACATTATTGATTTTTCTTCAACAGCGGCATAGTAATACATCAGTTGAGGGTGAAAAGACTTCACCAAAAAAAATCACATTAAAGCGAAAGTCAGTCAGTGAAATAAAACTTGGTGGCGCCACTAGAAATAGTGGACGTAGTGTTAGCGTTGAAATTAGGAAGAAGCGCACTTATGTGAAGCGTAGCGAAACAGATGAAGCTCAAGCTGCTGCAGAGTTATTACGCGTTAAAGAAATTGAAGATAAAGCGGCTACTGATAAAGTAGCTAAATTAGCACTACAAAAACAAGAGCAAGAAGAAGCGGAACAGCATGAAAAAGAACAGTTAGACATTCAACAGAAAATGGATGCTGCTGAATTGGCAAGAGAAGCAGCTGTTGTCGAAGCAGCTGTGCAGGCCGAGCAGAAAGCGTCAGAGGAAGCACGTTTAGCAGCAAAAGCAGAACAAGACGCACTAGCTGCAGAAGCAAAAGAGCCTAAGGAACTAGCAGCAAAAAAAGGTAAGACTGCTAAAAAAGAATTGAGTGCTTCGCAAATTGCACACCAAAAATTAGAAGAAGCTGATGCTAAGCGACGTGCGGCTAACATCGCTCGTGTTGAAGCCGAGCGTGCTTTGATAGCGAGAAAAAAAGCGCGTTTAGAAGAGGCCGTATTAGAAAAAGAAAGAGCTAAAGCGAAGGCTATTGCAGATCAACAAGTTAAAGAGCAAAAAGAA
>Ga0115007_10000422_pt1 | contig 27826 bp, 37 predicted proteins | sample ArcOceMetagenome_2_FD_87166 | JGI IMG/M metagenome (GOLD analysis project Ga0115007, IMG submission 87166) | Marine eukaryotic phytoplankton communities from Arctic Ocean - Arctic Ocean ARC135M Metagenome | ecosystem: Environmental > Aquatic > Marine > Oceanic | place: Arctic Ocean | collected...
AAATTAATAAAAAAGAATTATATCAATATTTTGATAACGAAATAGAAGAACAACTAGGAAAATAAAAATGGCGTGGGTAGATGTACCAGGATCAAATAGTATTTGGCAATATGAAAATAGTGCCACAGCATCCAATACGTATGCAGACGCACCTGGAGTATATTCAGGTGGTGTAAGAACTTATACAACTCCTGGAACTGGTCAAGTAAATAAGATTTATGCTAGAACTAGAAAAAAAGGCGAAACAACAGAACGTGGTGAATTATCTAAAGATTTTTATGACGCTACACACATAGGATACTAATATGGCAGACGCAGTTACAACACAAACAATAGTAGATACATCTGGAGTTAAGTACGTAGTTAAGATGACTAACTTTTCAGACGGTACTGGAGAAACTAACGTTAATAAAGTAGACGCTTCAACGACTACTTTTATGTCCGAAGACGGTGCTAGAAGTATAGCAAGAGTATATTATGCTATTAATACGTCTGATAGAAAATCAGGAGTAGAATTAATATGGGATGGTGTTACAAATGCTACTGCTTTATTTTTGTCAGGACAAGGAACTATAGATTTAAGAACTGATGGAAACTCATTTAAAAACAATGCTACTACACCAACTGGTGATGTATTGTTAAGTACAAAGGGGTTTGCTGTTGGAGATAACTACTCAATAATCGTTGAATTTAGATAAGAAATCTTATAAATAGTAAGAGAGAGAACTATGAAACTAATTACCGAAGAAGCATTCGATTCAAAATTTCTTATAGAAGAAGTTGACGGAAAGAAACAATTTAAAATTAAAGGTATCTTTTTACAAGCAGATATCAAAAATAGGAATGGCAGAGTCTATCCTAGAGAGATATTGCAAAAAGAAGTAGCAAGATACAATAGAGAATTTATCAATAAAAGACGTGCATTTGGCGAGTTAGGACATCCTGATGGACCAGTTGTAAATCTTGAAAGAGTAAGTCATATGATAACAGACTTACATCCTGATGGAAGTAATTTTGTTGGTGAAGCAAAAGTGATGGACACACCCTATGGTAAGATTGTTAAAAATCTTATCAACGAAGGCGCTCAATTAGGAGTATCTTCAAGAGGTATGGGATCACTAGTGCGTGGACACGGTGGTGTTAATGAAGTAGGAAGAGATTTTTACTTAGCAACAGCTGCCGATATTGTTGCAGACCCAAGCGCTCCAGACGCTTTCGTAGAAGGCATTATGGAAAACAAAGAGTGGGTATGGGACAATGGTGTTATCAAAGCACAAGAGATAGAAGAGTGGAAAAAGTATATAACTGAAGCAAAACGACTACGTTTAGCAGAAGCAAAGGCAGACGTATTCAAAAAATTCATTGAAAAACTATAATATTATAAATATCTATTAATAACGAGAAAACTAATTTAAACGTTTAAATTAATTAAGGAGATTTTTCTTATGGCTGAAACAGACAAAATAGAAGCGTTAGAAGCTCAAGCAGTGGAAGAGGCGAATTCACCTAATCCGCAAGCAGATGCTCCTAAAAAGAATGCTGTTACGGCTGAACCTTCTCATATTGCTAAGATGAGTGAATATGAAGATTTAGGTAAAGCAGTAGTTAAACCTACAGACAGCAATCCTGACGCAACTAAAAAAGTTACAAAAGTTTCTGGACAAGCTCCTCAAAAATCACAAGGTGCTGCTGACGCAATGCCTAAATTGACTGGTAGCAATACCAAGTTGGAGAACAAAGAAACTAAAGACAAAGACGGTAAAGAAATTAAAGAAGGCGATTTACCACCTGCGTTGCAAAAAGCAATTGATGCTAAAAAAGGCAAAGAAGTTAAAGAATCAGATGATAAAAAAGACGGTGATAAAACTTCTAAAAAAGATAACGCAGACGTAAGAGTAGAAGACAAAGACGAAGATAAGAAAAAAGAAATTGACGTAAAAGAACACGTTGATGCTCTTATCGCTGGAGAAAAAGACTTAACCGAAGAGTTCAAAGCTAAAGCTGCTACTATTTTTGAAGCGGCAATCAAATCTAAAGTAAAAGAAATTGCTGAAGAATTGGAAGCAGATTATAATAATAAGTTTGAGCAAGAAAGTAATAAAGCAAAAGCAGAATTAACTGAAAAAGTTGATTCTTATTTGTCTTACGTTGTTGAAGAGTGGATGAAAGAAAACGAAATCGCTCTTGAACGAGGAATTAAAGGCGAAATTGCTGAAGACTTTATCAATGGTTTGAAAAAATTATTTGAAGACCATTACATTGATGTTCCAGATGAAAAATATAACGTGCTTGAAGACCAAGCAAGTAAAATTGAAAAACTGGAAAAAGACCTCAATGAAGAAATTGGCAAAAATGTTGAGTTAAACAAGGAAGTCGGAAATAAAACTAAAGATGAATTAAAATCTAAAGTTGCTGAAGACCTTGCTGACACATCAAAAGAAAAATTTGCTAAACTTGCAGAAGAAATTGAATACTCTAACGCAAAAGATTATCAAAAGAAATTAGAAACTGTTAAAGAATCTTATTTTGGAAAAAAATCTGAATCGAAAGAGAATCTAGATGATGTAGCGGCAGGTGGATCAGTAAATCCTGATTTATCAAAATCTATGGCAGCTTACAGCGCCGCTATAAGCAAAACTAAAGATATTAAAATATCTTAAATAGAAGTAAATATATAAGGGAGATAGACACATATGTACTTATCTGAAACACACGAAAAAAAATGGCAGCCAGTACTAGAGCATCCTGATTTACCAAAAATTACTGATGCTTATAGACGTGCCGTTACTTCTGTGATATTAGAAAACCAAGAAAGAGCTTCTAAAGAAGACTCTGCTTACTTGGCTGAAGCAGCTCCAACAAACGCAACAGGTAGTGCTGTAGCGAATTGGGACCCTATTCTAATTTCATTAGTTCGTAGAGCTATGCCGAATTTAATAGCATACGACATTGCAGGAGTTCAACCAATGACAGGTCCTACAGGACTTATTTTCGCTATGAGAAGTAGATACACTTCACAAGCAGGCGGAGAATCATTCTTTGATGAAGCTGATACAGATTTTTCAGGCAGAAATGCTGCTGGATCTTCTGTTGATGGTTTCTCATCAACTGCTCACTCGGGTTCAAACCCAGGAGTTTTAAATGACGGTTCACCTGGAACGTATACTAAAGGTACTGCTATGACTACAGCGAAAGCTGAAGCTCTTGGCGATGCTAGCGGTAATGCATTTGCAGAAATGGCATTCTCTATTGAGAAAGCAACTGTAACTGCTAAATCAAGAGCTCTAAAGGCTGAATATACTATGGAACTTGCACAAGATTTAAAAGCAATCCACGGTTTAGATGCTGAAACAGAACTTGCAAACATCTTATCTGCTGAAATTTTAGCAGAAATTAATAGAGAAGTTGTAAGAACTATTTACATCAATTCAGAACAAGGCGCTCAAACTGGTAATGTTACTACAGCGGGAATTTTTGACCTAGATACAGATTCTAATGGTAGATGGTCTGTTGAAAGATTTAAAGGTCTTATGTTCCAACTTGAAAGAGATGCTAATAGAATTGCACAAAGAACAAGACGTGGAAAAGGTAATATAATTATCTGTTCTTCTGACGTTGCTAGTGCTCTTCAAATGGCAGGTGTATTAGATTACACTCCAGCTTTAAATAATAACTTATCTGTTGATGACACAGGCAATACTTTTGCAGGTGTTCTTAACGGTAGATTTAAAGTTTATATTGATCCTTACTCAGCAAATAGTACTGCTAAACAGTATTACGTTGTTGGATATAAAGGAACATCACCATATGACGCAGGTATTTTTTACTGCCCATATGTTCCTTTACAAATGGTTAGAGCAGTTGGTCAAGACACATTCCAACCTAAAATCGGTTTCAAGACTAGATATGGTTTAGTAGCCAATCCTTTCGCAGAAACAGGTGCTCAATCAGGTGCTGCTACAGCAGTAAATGACGCAGGATCAGCAAACAGTAACAGATATTACCAAAAAGTGCAAATCGCAAATCTTATGTAAGAATTGCTTTCTGTATTTGAACTTACGTTCATACGGTATTGTCATTGAAAAGTTTATATTAAGAAAGAAAACGGTGCTCTTTACGGAGTGCCGTTTTTTTTGGCCTAGCTATAGCAAAAAAGAGGCATAAATATAACTATGAAACTCAATAAAACTATTACTAAATTTGACTATGCTTCTCCAACGCAGTTTAAATTTACTATTACAAAACTTCCTAAAGTTGAATTCTTTTGTACAGCAGTAAACTTACCAGGCATTTCATTAGAAGGTACAATGGCTCAACCAACACCATTGAAAGATATACCTGTACCTGGAGATAAACTATCATATTCAACTCTTAATATGGATTTTATGGTAGATGAAAATTTAGAAAACTATAGAGAGATACACGGTTGGTTAACTGGTTTAGGTTTTCCTAAAGATAGACAAGAATTTAGAAACTTATTAGGTGGTGGTGCAGATAGATTTCCAACATCTACTGGCTCTAATCAAGAAACAGACGCAGGTAAAATTAAATATAAAGCAAGTGATACAGGTGCTGTTTATTCAGACGCAACATTAAGTATATTAACAAGTAAAAATACAACAAATATTCAAGTCAGATTTTCAGACATATTTCCAACATCATTATCTGGATTGAATTATAACCAACAACAAACAGATGTCAACTATTTGATAGGGACAGTTACTTTCCAATACAAAATATATGAATTTGCAGAAGGAAGTGGACAAACTTCGGTAACAGTATCGTAGCAACCTTTACTTTTCTATTACAGTATGATATAGTATAATTATGAATATAGAAGAATTACAAGAATTAGCAGACAAAGATTTAAAAATTAACGATAGTGAACTTGATTTAGAATCAATCAAAACCCCACAACTCCATAATCAATTTATGAAACACTTAACAAAGTTTAAGTTAATGTTAAGTAGAGCTGATAGTGAATTGCATATAGTTAAAAGAACAAAATGGGAATACTATACAGGTAAATCAGACCCTAGTATCTATATTGAAAAACCTTTTAACTTAAAAATATTAAGACAAGATGTAGATAAGTATATTGATTCAGATGAAGAAGTTATTAAAGCAAAACAAAAGGTTGACTACCTTAATACTGTAGTTGATTTTTTAGATAGAACGGTCAGACAAATTTCAAACAGAACATTCACTATAAAGAACGCCATAGACTGGAAGAAGTTTATATCAGGAGCTATTTAATATGGGAAAAGTTAATATAGTAAAATTTAAGAGTGGACCTAAAAGAACTTTTTTTGCTCCCGAGTTTGATTACACAATATTTGAAACTGGAGTAGAACAAGTTGACTTTAAAGAGTTAGCAAAACTTCTTTTAAGCAAAGAAAAAGAAGTATTAAGTTTGCCTGTATCAACTGGAGTAGCTGGAGTTGTAAATTCTTACACAGGACTAAAAGAGAATAGTACAACACAAAGATATGATAAGTATAATGTTTTAAAATGGGAAGATAAAAATATAAAAGAGTTAAAAGGAAACATACTAAACTTTCATAAGAACATTTTAAAATATTTTAAACAACCACTTCCAAATGAATTGTATATACAATGTTGGTATAATGTTATGCGTAAAGGAGAACAAATAAAAGCTCATCTACATAATATAGGACCAAACTGTTATTTAGGAGGTCATATTTGCGTACAATGTGATGATACATCTACCCATTATATCAATCCAATAAATCAAATTAATGACCCTATGATACATAGTAGTAAAAATGATGTAGGTAAACTGACTATGTTTCCAGATAATATACCACACTATACAGATATACACAATTCAGATAAAGAAAGAATAACAATTGCATTTGATTTACTAATAGAAAAGCCCAACAAAGACTTTAAAGATAACTATTCTGGAAATTTACATTTAGGAAATTATTTAAAGTTAATATAATGACGGCAATTCGTTATTTAATCATAGATAAAAAAGATGATGTCTACTTAAAGATAGAAGCAGACGATAGTATAAGAAGAGAACTTGGAGAACATTTTACTTTTGAAGTACCTGGTTTTCGTTTTATGCCTCAATTTCGTAATAGAGTATGGGACGGCAAGATAAGATTATTTTCATATGCAACTGGTCAAATATACGTAGGATTATATCCTTACATACTTCATTGGTGTAAAGAAAATAAGATTGAAGTTGTTAATGGAACAAAGATAGAAGATACTAAAGTTGATGATAGTAAGGTAGAAAAGTTTATTACTGCTCTTAAAATTCCTATGGAAATAAGAGATTATCAAAAACAAGCATTTTCATATGCAGTAAGAAAGAATAGATGTTTATTATTATCTCCAACAGCAAGTGGCAAATCACTTATTCTATATCTATTAGTACGTTTTAATCTATTAAGATTACCTAAAAATAAAAAAATATTAATCATAGTACCTACTACATCATTGGTAGAACAATTATATAAAGATTTTAAAGACTATGGTTATGATAGTTTAAAAAATGTACATAGAATATATGAAGGACATAGTAAAATAACAAATAAAAGAATAGTTATATCTACTTGGCAATCAATCTATAATCAAACAAAGAACTACTTTAACGACTATGGTATGATAATTGGTGACGAAGCACACTTATTTAAAGCTATATCATTAACAAAGATAATGACGAAGCTAACTAATTGTAAATACAAAGTAGGTTGTACAGGTACCCTAGATGATAGTAAGACACACAAACTAGTATTAGAGGGGCTGTTTGGTGCAGTCAACAAAGTTATATCTACTACAGAACTCCAAGACAAACAGCATTTAGCTAAACTTAAAATTTTCTGTTTAGTATTACAATACGGTAAAGTACAAAGAGAATTCTTAAAAAATAAAACATACCAAGAAGAAATGGATTTTTTAGTTAGAAATGAGAAAAGAAATAAATACATAAAAAACTTGGTCACTGGTTTACACGGCAATACTTTATGCTTGTTTCAGTATGTAGAAAAGCACGGTAAGTTATTATATGAACTAATTAAAGAAAAGGCAGGTGACCGACCTATTTTCTATATCCACGGAGGAGTGGAAGCTGATGAACGAGAACAAGTACGAGCTATTACCGAAAAGTCTGACGGAGCGATTATTGTCGCTTCTTATGGGACGTTCAGTACTGGTATTAATATCCGTAACTTACACAATATTGTTTTTAGTAGCCCTAGTAAATCTCGTATAAGAAATTTACAATCAATAGGACGAGGATTAAGACTAAAAGATAACAAATCACACGCAACATTATATGATATTGCTGATGACCTTTCCTATGGGGAAAAGGAAAATTATACCCTACAACACTTTCGTGAGAGAATAAATATATACAATAGTGAAGACTTTGAGTATGAAATACACAACGTAGAACTGGAGAAAAATGGACGTAAAAGCTGACATAAGAATTATCAAGTTAATAAATGGTGATGATGTTGTAGCACATTTGCCATCTGGAGCAAGACAATTGCCAGATAAATCTCCTATGCTACGAATCAGCAAACCATTACAGATTAAATATATTCCACAGATGACACCTATGGGAATAAGAGATTACATTGCTTTAATTAAATGGGTAAATTATACTCCTGATAAAGTAGTAACTATTCCAAAAGATAAGATAATGACAATAGTTTCGGCGTCTGGTGAAATGTCTAAAAATTACTTACATCTTGCAAATGATTACGATAAAATAGACCAGCCTAAAAAGGGTAGAAAAGGATTGTTCCAACAAGAAGAACTTTCCGAGGAAGATAATGAAATATTAAATGATATATTTAAGGATAAAACTACGAAGAGAACTCTCCACTAGTGACTCTAAGCAGTCTTTAACCGGACACATAGTCCATTATACACAAAAAAGGTGAAAAGTCAAGTGCCATACAAAATGAAAAAACTAGCACACATAGCCAAGCAATGGCAAATAGGAGAGATAATCCTCGTTAAAAACCTATCTAAAGCAATCAAACAATTATTACGACCTACCATTGACAAATGGACTAAAAAGTAGTATATTATATATTATTATGGCAAAAGAAAAATATAAAAAAAGACCAGAACATTATGTAAATAATAAAGAATTTTTACAGGCAATGATTTTATATAGAAGGTCTGTAAATAAAGCTGCTAAATTAAAAGAAGTAAAACCACCTGTACCAAATTATGTTGGTGAGTGCTTTTTAAAGATAGCGAATCACCTTTCATATAGACCAAATTTTATAAACTACACCTATCGTGATGATATGATATCAGATGGTATAGAAAACTGTTTACAATATTTACACAATTTTAATCCAAGAAAATCAAACAATCCCTTTGCATATTTCACACAAATTATCTACTATGCTTTTGTACGGAGAATACAGAAAGAGAAAAAACAAACAACTATTAAACACCGTATGATTCTAAACGCAAACTATGATGATATGACTTTGCAACCTGGAGAAGATAGAGAGTTTAAAAATCAATTTACAGAATTCTTGCGTAAGAATGTACCAGCGGAAGAACCAGTTAAGAAGAAAACACCAACTAAAAAGAAAAAGAAAACAGTTAAAAAGAAATGAAGTGTGATAAGATTTTAATAGTAGGAGGAGGTTCTGCTGGTTGGATGACAGCGGCAACTCTAATCAAAGCATATCCAAAGAAAGATATAACTGTATTAGAATCACCTAACATTCCTACAATATCAGTTGGCGAAAGTACAATAAATGCAGTTAAACACTGGACAAAATTTTTAGGCATAAAAGATGAAGAATTTTTAAAACATACAGATGGTACTGTTAAATTTAGTATTAAGTTTACAGACTTTAATGGAAAAGATGAGGCGCCGTTTTATTATCCTTTTGGTCCAGTTGTAACAGAAGGAACTCAATTTGGTTATAATGATTGGTGGATGAAAAAAGCATTTAATCCAGAACTACCGGTTTCAGATTATGCAGATAGTTATGCTCCTGTTATGGCACTAGTTAATCAACGTAAGGGTTGTTTTAACTTTAAGATACCAGGTATGAAAATGGGTCAGATACAAGAATTTGATATTGACCGTGATTCTGCTTATCAGTTTGACGCAATTAAATTTGGTATATGGTTGAGGGATCATTATTGTATCCCTAGAGGTGTCAAACATATTAAAGAACATATTGAAGATATTAAACAAGATGAAAATGGTATTGTTTCTTTGAACGGCAAACATAAAGCAGATTTATATGTTGATTGCACAGGATTTAAATCTCTTTTATTAGGAGGTGCATTAAAAGAACCATTTGAACCTGTTAAAAATCTACCAAATAATAAAGCGTGGGTAACCAAGATTCCTTATGTAGATAAAACTAAAGAAGTAGAAGCGTTTACCAATTGTACAGCAATAGAGAATGGTTGGGTATGGAACATACCACTATGGAGTAGAGTTGGTGCAGGTTATGTTTATTCAGATAAATTTGTAGATGATGAAACTGCTTTAAAAGAATTTAAAAATCATTTAGCAAAAGTACGACCTGGGTATGGTACCGAAGAACACGAATTTAGAAATATTAAAATGAAATGTGGTATACACCAAAGATTATTTGTAAAAAATGTTGTTGCTATAGGACTATCTGCTGGATTTATTGAACCATTGGAGAGTAATGGTTTGTTTTCAGTACACGAATTTTTAATGATGTTGGTAAGAAATATAGCAAGAGATAAAATTACGCAATGGGATAAAGACAACTTCTCATTTGCTTGTAAATATACCTATAATAGATTTCTTGAATTTGTTGGTATGCATTATGCTTTATCAACAAGGGACGATACTGAATATTGGAAGGCAATTAATAATACAGTATGGGAAGAAAGTTTATATACTTTTAAAGCTAAAATTAATCTTGGATATTTTCAAGCTGCTTTACATAGAAATCTTAGCTCCGAATTTCCTGTTGATCCTAGTAGTAATCCAGGCAGAAGTGGAATACATTTTATAGCTGCTGGTTTCAATTGGGCACCACAAGATTTACCTAATTTAGTGAATACAACACATAAGAGTGAGGAAGAAATAAGAGAATATATGGCACCATTTATAAGGAGATTAGATGAACGCAAAGCAAAATGGAATAAGGAAGTTGAAAAGTTTCCAAGTTATCACGATTTCATAGAGAAGGTGTATTACAAGTGAAGATTGCCTTACTAAATGATACGCATTTTGGTTGTCGTAATGACAGTCCACATTTTGCAAAGTATCAAGAACGGTTTTATGATGAAGTATTTTTTCCTTATATAAAAGAACATAACATTAAAACGTTAATACATTTAGGTGACGTAGTTGATAGACGTAAATTTATAAACTTTAAAACGGCCAATTTTTTCAGACAAAAGTTTATGAAAAAACTATGGCAAGAAAAGGTTGATACTCATATTATATTAGGTAACCACGATACTTATTATAAGAATACAAATAAAGTAAATGCAATTACTGAATTATGTACAACGTATGATGGTGTAAATGAACCTTGGGTGTATGCAAGTCCAAAAGAAGTTACACTAGATGGTTTAAAGATTTTGTTTATGCCTTGGATATGTGATGATACATATGAAGAGTCTATATATGCTATTGAAAATTCAAATGCGGAAATATGTATGGGTCATTTAGAAATAAAAGGATTTGAAATGCATAGAGGATTTATGAACGACCAAGGTTTAGATAAATCAATGTTTCATAGATTTGAAAAAGTTATATCAGGACACTTTCATAAAAAATCAGATGATGGTCAGATAAATTATTTAGGAACACAATATGAAATAACTTGGAACGATTATAAAGACCCTAAAGGTTTTCATATCTTTGATACTGAAACTAGAGAGTTAACTAGAGTACCAAATCCATTAAGAATATTTAAAAAGATAGTGTATGATGATACACAACACGACTACAATACATTAGATATAGGAAAGTTTGATAACAGTTATATTAAACTGTTTGTATCTCAAAAAACAGATGAAGATATGTATGATAAGTTTATCAATAGGTTGTATAGTACATTAAATGTACACGAACTAAATATTTTTGAGGATACAAGTGATGTAACTGCTAGTGTTAAAGATGATTTAATAGAACAAGGTGAAGATACGATAACATTTTTAGGTAAATATATAGACCAATTAGATACAGAACTGAATAAAGATAAATTAAAAGAGTACACTAAAGAACTATATAGTGAGGTAAATCAATGAGTATAACGAGTAGAGAAAAAGATAAAGAAAAAAAGGCAATGGAAGAATTTCAGCAAAAAGTTGAGGCACAGATTAATAATGAAGACACACCAGTAAAAATATTAGGAAATTTAAATTTTGGACCATTTTGTGCTTATATGAAAATGGATGACGATTTTTGTAAAGGACTTTTAGAAAGAGGTCAAAATTCTACAGAAGGTTCAGCTAATAAAAGATTAGCAGGTCTACTAGCTGACCAAAGACGTTATAGTGTGGAAGATAAAGAATGGTTTATAAAAAAATTTCAACCATATATGGACGCATATGTTGATGGTGCTTGTGGATTTGTTGGACAACCATATAATGAAGCACAGTTTTCAAAATCATTTACATTAATGGATTTGTGGATTAATTTTATGAAAGAAAGAGAAGTTAATACTGAACATACACACGGCGGACAATTCACTTGGGTTATGTATTTAAAAACACCAGACGTATCAAAAGAAGTAAAAGAGTTTGAAGGTACTGGTCTAGGTCCAGGAGTTGTAGGATTTCATTATGGGGAATCTGCTACACCAAAATGGGCAGAACATACATACAAATATATGCCAGAAGAAAGTTTTATGTGGATATTTCCAGCACAATTAAGACACCAAGTACATCCTTTTAAAACACCAGGAGAAAGAATAAGTGTATCAGGTAATTGTTTTATGAATCCTCCAAAACAAAAATCAAAAGTAATGACACCAGGTAATCAACCTTATGTAGGATTAGGAAAGAATTTGAAACCAGAAGGAAATTAATTTTTAGTTTTTATATTATGATAAAGTTTAAGAGAATATCTTATAAGAATTTTTTATCTACAGGCAATGTTCCAATTGTAGTAGAGTTAAATAAATCTCAACTAACATTAGTTATAGGTTCTAACGGAAGTGGTAAATCTACTTTGTTAGACGCATTATGCTTTGCTCTATTTAATAGACCGTTTCGTATTATTAAAAAAGACCAGATGGTGAATACTATTAATAATGGTGGTTGTGAGGTTGAATTAGAATTTAATGTTGGACCAAAAGAGTATAAAGTTAGAAGAGGAGTTAAACCAAACTTCTTTGAAATACATTGTGATGGACAATTAATGAGTCAAGACGCCAGCGCAATTGATTATCAAAAGTATCTTGAAACAAATATTATGAGGTGTAACTATAGGTCATTTTGTCAAGTAGTATTATTAGGGTCTTCTTCTTATATGCCATTTATGAAAATGAGAGCAAGTTTTAGAAGAGAGGTCGTTGAAGAGATTTTAGACATAAGAGCATTTAGTAGAATGGATACTATATTGAGTGGTCAACAAAGAGATTTACAGAACAAAATAACAGAAGTAAGACATCAATGTGAGCTTATAGAAACCAAGTATCAGACTGAAGCAAAGTACTTGGACACCCTTCTCCACAAGGATATAGACGTCCAAACGCATAAGAATAGAGTGGTTGAGCAGAACACCAAGGATAGACTAGAATATGAGAGTAAGATGGTTGCGATTAATAAAGAGATAGTTTCAGCAAAAGAGTGTGTAAAAGATAGACCAGAAATAGATAATAAGAATACAAAATTAAATAAAATAGAAGCGAAGATTGAACAAAATTTAGAACGACATAAGAACTCTTTAAAATTCTTTGAAGAAAATGATGTGTGTCCAACTTGTACTCAACCTTTTTCTACAGAATTTAAACATCAAAAATGTAATGAAGAGAAGAGTAAGATTAATACATTACAAGATGGTATGGAAAAGTTATTAAAAGAACTTGTAAGTATGGGAGAAAAGATAACTGAATATGATAAATTAGCAGATAAGATTTATGGTTTAAATGTTGATTTATCAAAGGTAGAAACATCATTAGATAGTTTAAAAACTCATAGTGATAATATAGAAGAAGATTTAAAAGTATTTAAAAATAAAGATGAAGATATAGCAGATATTAGAAAACAATTAAATGATATGAAAGACCAATTAAGACATTGTAAAATAGAATTAGATAAGATTGTTGAATATAAAAAGTATCAAGATGTATTAAGGCAAGTATTAAATGATAAAGGCGCTAAGGCACAAATCATTAAGAAGTATATACCTATAATGAATCAATTGATTAATAAGTATTTACAAGCAATGGAGTTTTATGTTTCATTTCATTTAGATGAAGAGTTTAATGAAACAGTAAAGAGTAGATTTAGAGATACTTTTAATTATAACAATTTTAGTGAAGGTGAAAAGATGAGAATAGATTTAGCATTACTATTTACTTGGAGAGATATTGCTAAACTTAAAAACTCTACAAATACAAATCTATTAATATTAGATGAGATATTTGATTCAAGTTTAGACCTTGCTGGAACAGATGATTTCTTTAAAATAATACAGAAATTATCAAATGAAAATGTCTTTATTATTTCACATAAAGGTGATATACTATTTGATAAATTTACAAATATAATTAAGTACAAGAAAGACCAAAACTTTACTGTACTAGATAGGATATAATGCCAGAAGAAAAAAAGAAAGAAAGATTTTTGCAACTGATACCACCTAGTGACCCTAGAGTTATGTCAGCAATAGCACCTTTTACAGATGATATGTTAAAGGAACACGACTTAAAAGATAGAAAAGAACTATCAGATTTAATGTTTAAATCAATGGCAAGATATGGTGGCATAGGTTTATCTGCTAATCAAGTAGGGTTACCATTTAATATGTTTGTATTAGGTGATAATTTATCATTAGAAAAAGGTTTAAAAATGACTTGTTTTAATCCTATGATAGTTAGTACAAGTGAAGAATTAATTTTAATGAAAGAAGGTTGTTTAACATATCCTTTTTTATTTCTATCTATACAAAGACCAAGAAAATGTGTAGTAAAATATACAGATGAAAAAGGTGATTTAAAAGAAGGTAATTTAGATGGTATGTTTAGTAGAATATACCAACACGAATATGAACATATGTTAGGTAGAAATTTTACAGAACACGCAAGTAAAATGAAGTTAGAAATGGCAGAAAAAAAGGCAAAGAAACAATGGCTGATGTGGAAAAAAAGAAGTGAAAAAATTAACAAATAAAACTGATACAAAAAATGCATTAGAAGCATTTGGTGTAGAGATAATAGGTGATGACCTTATTACAAGTAAGGGCAATCTAAAAGGTGCTGTTCAAGATGAAGAAGAATTAAACTTTAATATTGATATGATATATGAGTATTGGAAGAAGAGAGGATTTCCTTATTATGCTACAGATAAACAGTATAGAGAAGCACAGTTTAAAACATTACAATCTACAGACTTTAAAGGTCTATTAACGCAAGACAAAATTATTAAACCGAATCAAACAGGACTATCTTTAGCTTGGTCGTATATGCCACATAGTTTTGGTATACGTTGTGGTAAAATGAGAACTCCTATGGAGATATATGAAAATGAAGAACACTTTAAAAAAGGTATTAAAAAATTATTAACAGGTAGTTTCTTTGGTAAACAATCAGTAGATACTTTAATGCCTATTAATGATAATTTATATGGTGAAACAGTTGAAATATCACCTAAAGCAAAACACAAATCAGAAAGTGTTATGAGGTCTTTATTAAGAAGATATACAGGAACTCAATGTGTATCTAATTTTAGACCTACAGCAGCGGCGTGTTTATATACACATTTTGCCCACCCAGGTGCTATGGTATGGGATATGTCAATGGGATATGGTGGTCGTATATTAGGTGCAATTATAGCAGATATTAATTATATAGGTACTGATCCAGCTGAATTAACATTTAACGGATTAAAAGAAATTAGAAAAGATTTTGGTAGAGATAATAGACATTACTTTTTAAACAAGTGTGGTAGTGAAACCTTTGTTCCAAAAGAAAATACTTTAGATTTTGCATTTACAAGTCCACCTTATTTCAATTGGGAACAATATGGTGAAGAAGACGGACAATCATTTAATCAATATGATGGTACTGAAGCGTGGAACAATGGCTTTTTAAGAACAACTATACAAAATGCATATATAGGATTAAAAAAAGGTAAGCATATGGGGTTAAATGTAGCGAACATTAAAACACATAAGAACTTTGAAGATGATACAGTACGAATCGCTGTAGAAGAAGGATTTACACACACGGATACCTACAAATTACAGTTATCCTCGCAAGAATCTGGTGCAAAATATGAGCCAGTTTTCATATTCCAGAAATAGGATCGTCTGGAAGCCGCATAAAACCAGGGGAAATTAACTATTGACTTTGGCAAAAAACTCCTGTATAGTATACACATACTATGAAAAAGACCACTACAATAAATTTAGATACTAAAAGTCAGCTAGCTAAATTAATCGCAACAGAAAATATAATCATACAACACAACAGCGTTTCAACAGCGTCTTTTAATACAAAGAGTCGTGTGTTAACTCTCCCTATATTTAAAGAACAATCAGGTGATGTTTATGATATGTTAATTGCTCACGAATGTGCTCACGCTTTATTTACTCCAGAAGACGGATGGAAAAAAATATGTGATGATGATGAGTTAAGAACTTACGTTAATGTATTAGAAGATACTAGAATAGACAAAAAAATTCAAAAGAAATACCCAGGAGTTGTTAGAAATTATATCAACGGTTTTGATATATTAGAAAAACAAAACTTCTTTGGTATGAATAACAAAGATTTAAATAAAGAACTTATGTTAATTGATAAGATTAATTTAAGAAGTAAATCAAGTAATAGATTACCATTTATATTTACTCCCGATAATAATAATTGGTTAGCAAAAGTTGACGCCATCAAATCTTTTGCTGACGTTGTTAGAGTTGCTAAAGACCTATTAAATTGGCAGAAAAAACAAGTTGAACAAATGAAAAAATTGCCAGACTTTGATGAACACCCATTAATTAAAAACTATGAATTATCAGATGACGATTTTGATGACGAAGAAGATACGCAAGAAATAGAATCAAAAGAACAAAACGAAGATGATAAACAAGATGAAAAAAATGATAAAAGAGATTCAGAAGATAAAGGAACAGACAACGATTTAAAAGATTCAGAAAAAGAAAAAGAAAAAGAAGAACAAAAATCAGAAGCAACACAACACGCCAGCGGCGCTGACGGTGTACCTCCAGAAAAAAAATTGAAAGCTATTACAAACGATTATTTTGAACAGAAAAAAGAACAGTTGTTAGATAAAAAAACTACTTATACATATGGAACATTACCATCACCAAATTTTAATCAATGTTTAGTATCATATAAAACTTTTACAAATGATTTTAGAAAACATATCAATCAACAAATACACAAATGGCCAAATGAAACAATAAAATATAAAAGATGGATCCTAGATAAGTTTAAAAAATTTAGAAAAGAAAATAAAAAAACAGTTATGTATCTTGTTAAAGAATTTGAAATGAAAAAAGCAGCGTCTGCTTACAAGAGAGCAAGTACTGATAAAACAGGAGTTATTGATCCTTTAAAATTAAAAAATTATAAATTTAGTGAAGACATTTTTAAAAAAATGACTATTATACCAGACGGTAAGAACCACGGTATGATAATGTTATTAGATTGGTCAGGTAGTATGAGTGATTGTATTTCTGATACAGTTTGTCAATTAATTAATCTAGTTGAATTTGTTAAAAAAGTTAACATACCATTTGAAGTATATTTCTTTACAAGTGAAAGAGATTATGAAGAAAAAGAAAAAGAATATTGGAATTATAAACACGGTGACTTTGCTTTTGATGAATTTAAATTAGTAAATTGTTTGAGTCATAGAATGAAAAAAAATGAATTTGAAGAATCATTATTATATCTATACCATATGGCAAGAGATTATGACCAACGTTGGGGAAGTAGAGATTTATCAGAAAGACCAGAAGGAAGTACATATAGTATACCAGACAAATACTATTTAGGAAATACTCCTTTAAATGAAGCATTGATAGTAATGAATAAATTAATACCAGAATTTCAAAATAAATATAAAGTTGAAAAACTTACTTTCATTACTTTAACTGACGGAGGTGCTAATAGTTTTAGACATAATCAGATAGTACCTGTACCAGATAAACCTACTAAAGCATTTGATGAATATGATATTAAACAAGCAAAATTAAAAAATAGAACTTATCTTAAAAAGAGTATTGATTACAGTACTAAAGTAGTTATTACTCATAAGAATAAAAAAATAGTTTTAACAGACGGTTGGTACGGTAGTGCTATGACCGATACGTTATTAGATATTATAAAAACAGACCACAAACCTACAATAGTCGGGTTCTATATTGTTAAAAGAATTAGACGTTGGGATATGGATAGATTTATCGGTGACTATACTGATTATGAACATAAAGAAAAAAAGAGAATGAAACTGTTAAAAGAATTTAGAACTGAAAACGCTGCTACAGTAAATCAAACCGGTTATGATAAGTATTTCTTATTAAACGGTAAGAAAATGCACGTAGAGAACTTTAGTCTTCAAGACGCAACTATTAAGAAAGGAACTGGTGCTGAATTAAAAAGAATCTTCGGTAAGAGTATGAAGAATCGACTAGTTTCAAGAGTAGTTTTAAACAAATTTATAGCCGAGGTGGCATAAACAATGAAAAAAACATTGAAAAATAAGGGTATATTAACTGTTGACTTTCCCGAAAAAGTCCTGTATAATATACTTATAAACACAATATGAAAGGACGTGAAAACACTATGTTAAATCAAAAACAAATAGACTTTGTAAAACACGCTAAGAAGTTGTTTCCAAACAAAGTTGAATTAACACTTGCTGATTTAGTACTTGCCAATAAAGAATTTGGACATAAGTACGAACCGCAATGGTTAACAAAAGATAAGAACCTAAAAGTTGATAGGGGATTATTTAAATTACCAAACATAGATGATACAGTTGAAGAAACTAAAGTTTCTAAAACTGAAACCGTTAAAGAGAATAAAGTAACTGAAGCAGCTTACATTGTTTCATCTTTGACCGGTGATATTGTTCCTAAAAAGGATTCAGTATTCGTATCATTTGGTAATTATCCTGACTTAAAATCAATCGTTAAAACAAAAATGTTTTATCCAGTTTTCATCACAGGACTTTCCGGAAACGGTAAGACTATGGGAGTTACCCAAGCTTGTGCTGAGAATAGAAGAGAAATGATTAGAGTCAATGTAACAATTGAAACAGACGAAGACGATTTACTCGGCGGTTATAGACTTAAAGACGGTCAAACTGTTTGGCAAAACGGACCTGTTATAGAAGCAATGGAGAGAGGTGCTATTCTATTACTTGATGAGATTGACCTTGCAAGTAATAAGATTATGTGTCTTCAACCAATTCTTGAAGGATCCGGAATCTTTGTTAAAAAAATAAATAAATTTGTGAAACCTGCTGACGGATTTAACGTGATTGCTACTGCTAATACTAAAGGACAAGGTAGTGAAGACGGTAAGTTTATCGGAACTAACGTGCTTAACGAAGCATTTTTAGAAAGATTTCCAATTACATTTGAACAGAAATATCCAAGTGTTAAGATTGAAGAAAAAATCTTGATTAAAACTCTTGAAAGAAGCGGTAAAAAAGACCAATCGTTTTGTAAGAAGTTAGTCACTTGGGCAGACGTTATAAGAAAAACTTTCTTTGACGGAGGCGTTGATGAGATTATCTCAACAAGAAGATTAGTCCACATAGTTCAAGCATTTACTATCTTTAAAGATAAGATAAAAGCTATTGAAGTATGTACTAATAGATTTGATGAAGATACAAAAAATTCATTTGTAGAGTTATATACTAAAGTTGACGGAGGCGCTACAGCAGATACAATTGCTGAAGACCAAAGAAAATCTGAAGTTGCTCAACAAGTTGAAGACAATGAGAGTGAGTCAAAAGATGACGCTGCTGAATCAGACAATGATACATCAGCTCATATTTAAAACCTCTCAATCATAGTGTACGTCCTGAAGCGGAGGTAGTGCTCCGCTTCATAAACTACACTTTACTAAATATTGAATATGCAAGATACACTTATTAAAAAAGGAATAAAATTAAAAACCGTAGCAGGTGTAAAAGATTTTAAAGAAGAAGCAGAAAGAGAAATGAAAGAACTAGGTGAATCTATGAAATCATCTAGGCGGCAAGAAACTGTTAGAAAAGAAATTGAAAAGATTAGAAAAGATGGAAAAATGAAAGAGGATAGTATATATGATATACATAAAATAATAAATGAAGCAGAAAAAAGAATTAAAGATAAGATGAAATGATAAAAGACAAAAATAAAGAAGCAATTAAAATAATAGAAGAGAATAAACTTACTAACGTCTATTCACCTGAGGATCAAATCAAAATGGAGTTAGAAAAAGACTTAAAAAAATTAAAAACAGAATCAGAAAAATCACAAGATGAATTAGAACCAATAAATGAAAAGGAGGAAAGTTGACACAAGGTATAGAGGTTGAAGTTAGAGGCGGTAATGTAGAGAAAGCTATGAGAGTGCTTAAGAAAAAAATGCTTAAAGCAGGCACTTTAAAAGAGTATAGATTAAAACAATACTACAGAAAACCGTCAGAAATTAAGAGAGAAAAGAAAAAAGAAGGCATTAAAAATTACAAAAAGCAGAAGAAATTAAGAGAAGCAAGATTATAGAATTTGTTAATTCCAGCGCCTGTGCTTTGAATAAATATATTATACCAGGCAACTCATAAGTCCTGGGGCGTGGAATGGTGCCAGTACCACATATTTTAAATATGAAAACTGGTAGTAGTTTGAGGTCTACTTTAACAAAACCTCAATGAATTAACAGTTTTGTAGGAGTTTGGGGAGACTCTAAAACCTATAGCAGGTCCCGAAAAGCGATACCAGCATATGAAGCGGACACCGTGAGTGATATTTTGTTAGTTTTACACACTTAAAAATAAAACTAACGGCGCTACTTGTATATTGTAGAATACTACATATATAAGTAGTAGCGAGTGCCTATTAAGGGCTCGTATTTAAATAACTTTGCTTAATAAAGGAGGTTTATATGACCAATAAAGCATTATCTATTTTTAAACAATTAAGACCAGTATCAGTTGGATTCGATTCAATCTTTGATAATTTTCAATCAATGTTTGATGACGATTACATCTATGATATACAACCTAGTTACCCACCATACAATATAGTTAAGTCAGGTACGAATATGTATGATATTGAAGTTGCATTAGCAGGATTCAATAAAAAAGACATTAACGTTGAGGTTGAGAACGGTATGTTAACTATCCAATCAGTAAAAGACGAATCTGAAAAAGAGGTAGAAGACAATGAAGGAACTCTTTATAGAGGAATATCTAAAAGGATGTTTAAACGGTCTTTCACAATCGCCAATGATGTAAAAGTCATAGGTGCAGAACTGAAAGATGGACTTTTAAAAGTTTCTATGGAGAAGATAGTTCCAGATGAAATGAAGTTTAAAACAATAGACGTTAAGTAATAACGTAATATAGATAGTGGCGGGGAAACTCGCCGCTATTTTTTTTGGTCCAACATTGACTTATAAATAGTATTGATATATAATAATAACAATGAGGAAATTATGAATAAAATATTAGTGATTTTAATGAGTTTGATTCTTGTCAGTTGTGTACAAAATCCAAAACTATCATTCGGTAAAAAATGCGTAGAAAAAGGTGACCAGGTTCACTTTTCTTATCTATGGATATATGATAAAAATGCTGGATTACAAGCAGATGAGATTACTTGCGAGTTAATAGACAACCAGGATTGACATTAATCACACTTGGTGATATATTAACAGTATGAAAGATATAACTAAAAGTATACCATACGTGGTATTTAAAGAGCGAGTCGCAGGAAGTTGGACGACATTTACAACAAACGATATATTTCCTGCAGGCAAACAATTAGTTTTTTCTTTACCAGGTGCATTTACACCTACGTGTTCTAGCAAACAACTACCAAATTTTGAAAGACTTTATGAAGAGTTTAAATCAAAAGGTATAGATGAGATTTATTGTTTATCAGTAAACGATTCGTTTGTAATGAACGCTTGGTTTGATAGTCTTAAAATAACAAACGTTAAGGCGATACCAGATGGCAATGGTCATTTTACCAGACGTATGGGTATGTTAATTAATAAAACACACCTAGGGTTTGGTATGAGAGCTTGGAGATATGCGTTTGTTGTAGAAGATGGACAAATTTTAAAATGGTTTGAAGAAGAAGGTATCAACGACCAAGGAAAAGATGAAGACCCTTTTGTTGCTACTGATCCAGAGAACATTTTAAAAAATATATAATTATAAATTATGAAGGAGTTGATATGAACCTATCACAAAGTACAGTTGCAATCTTAAAGAATTTTGCTGAAATTAATAAAAATATTTTAGTAAAACCTGGAAAGCAATTACAAACTATTTCTACTTTAAAGAACATTCTTGCTGAAGCAGATATAGATAATAAATTTGAGCAAGAGTTTGCGATATACGATTTACCAGAATTTCTACGAGCAGTTGAATTGTTTTCTAAATCAGATATCAAATTTAATGGCACTAGTAAATTGGTTATATCAGATACCAATTCAAGACAATCAGTTAAGTATTTCTTTGCAGATAAATCAGTAATTGTTGCACCAACAAAAAGTATAACAATGCCTGATAAGTTTGTAACCTTTACATTAAAAAGAACTGCCTTTGCTGATTTACAAAAAGGTATAGTTACATTAAACTTACCAGATATTGCAGTAAAAGGTGATGGTAAAATCATTACAATGATTGCAACTGATAAGAAAAACAAATCATCTAACGATTATTCTGCTGAAGTAGGTACAACTGATAAAACTTTTGTAGCATATTTCAAAGCAGAAAATTTAAAAATCATACCAGATGATTATGATATTGCAATTTCTAAACAAAGATTAAGTCATTTTGTTAATAGAAATAAACCAGTACAATATTGGATAGCATTAGAACCAGATAGTGAGTTTTAATTATATGTATTTTACTGAACCAAGAGATTGGACAATTACTTTCATTAAAAAACACACAGCAAGAGGTTCACACAGGTGGGCATTTTGGTTAGAAGGTATTGTAATAGGAATATTGATAGGGTTGATTATTTAGAGAAGTATAGACTTATAAATATAACTATGCATAAACACCATAAGATTATATTTGAGAACGGTAAACGAATTAGAACTAAAGAGATTATGAATTTAACTGTTGCTGAACACGCTAACGAACACAAACGATTATATGAAGTTGGTGGTCATTGGCAAGATAAACTAGCATATCAAGGTCTTATGAAGTTAAAAAAGACACCAGATATAATGAGAGAGATTCATAAGTATAGAAAACCAGAATCATATGCAACGTATGGTATGTTGGGTAAGAAACAAAGTGAACAACAGAAACGACTTACTTCTAAATCAAATAAAAAAGTTTGGAAATCCTACACAGATGAAGAACGAAAAATTAGAGGTGCTAAAGTTGCAGGTAAAAAGAATGGTTTGTATGGTGTTATTCCACCAAATGCTATTCCTGTAGAATACAATAATAAGAAGTACAAATCTATTGCAGAAGCAGAACGAAAAACTGGTAAGACAATATATTATATAATGAAAGAGGTGAACAATGGCAGAAAATCTTTGGGTAGAAAAATACCGTCCGAAGCGAATTGATGATTGCATTTTAACAAATGAATTAAAAGAAACTTTTAAACAGTTTCTAAATCAAAAAGAACTTCCAAACTTATTACTATCAGGCACAGCAGGTACAGGTAAGACTACTGTAGCACGTGCCTTATGTGAAGAGTTGGGCGCTGATTACATTATAATTAATGGATCAGATGAAGGTAGACAGATAGATACGTTAAGACATAAGATTAAAAACTTTGCGTCAACTGTATCATTAACTGAAACAGCAAGTCATAAAGTTGTTATAATTGATGAGGCAGACTATATGAATGCTGATAGTGTTCAACCTGCATTAAGAAATTTCATAGAAACATTTTATAAAAATTGTAGATTTATCTTTACTTGTAATTATAAGAATAAGATATTACCAGCATTGCATAGCAGATGTACTGTTATTGATTTTGCGATTACAAATGGTGAAAGGAATAAATCTTATAGTGATTTTCATATACGATTACAATATATTTTAAATGAAGAAAAGATAGAGTTTGATCCAAAAGTAATTGCAGAACTAATACAAAAATATTATCCAGACTTTAGAAGAACTATAAATGAACTTCAAAGATATTCAGTAAGAGGTAAGATTGATAGTGGTATATTATTCAGTTTAACTGAAGCAGATACTAAACAACTTATCGCAATTTTAAAAGAAAAAAGATTTAATGATATGAGAAAATGGGTTATACAAAACCTAGACAAAGAACCATCAGCATTATTTTCAAGTGTATATGAAATACTATACAAACATTTACAACCACAATCTATACCACAAGCAGTTTTAGTTATTGCTGGGTATCAATACAAGGCTGCTTTTGTAGCAGACCAAGAGATTAATATGGTTGCTTGTTTAACCGAAGTAATGGCAAACTGTAAATTCAAATGATGGATAGAAAAGCAACACTTGGTACAATGGGTGAAAAGATAGTAAGTAATTACTATTCTAGGGCAGGTAATATAGTAGAACACTCTATTGATCCTTATGATAGCCATAAAGATTTACTAGTAGATGGTAAAAAAGTTGAAGTTAAAACTCAAACTCGTTTTGTAATGAAAGATTGTTTTACTCTTAAATTAAATCAAATTAAAAAATGTATAAACGGATTCTATATAGTAGAGTGTCCTACAACAGCAAGTAATGAATCCTCATTATATAAAGTAGATAAAGGATTTAGATATAACACAGGACATATGAATAACGGAGATGTTAGATATGAAATACCTAGACAACAACCAGCAGTTAAAAAATTAGCAGATATTGAAGGCAAAGAGAAAATGTTATTGAGAAAATACAGCACAAATTATGTACGAACTAAAAGATTACCTTAAAGCAATTAATGAATCAAAAGAGAACTTATTAGACACAACTGATCCAGTGTGGGAAAAAAAGTTTCCACCCTTTGTGATTAACCGTTGTTTATCTATGTTCTATGATACGATAATGCATAGCAATGAAATGAACGGTTTGCATTTTCTCCCTAAGCGTATGCAGTTTCATTATTTCATAAATAGTATACGAAAGAAAAGGCGATTTGGAGGTAAGTGGTTATCAAAAACCAAGTTGAAGAACCTAGACATTGTAAAACGTTATTATGGTTATAGTAATACAAAAGCTAAGGAAGCTCTCAACATACTTACAGATGACCAAATTGAAAGTATTAAATTAAACCTTATACAAGGTGGGAGAAAGTTTAAATGAGTGATGAAATAATTAGTTGGTCACAAAGCGATATGCTAGAGGTGACTATAAAGCAACCTGACGATTTCTTAAAAGTTAGGGAAACATTGACAAGGATAGGTGTAGCAAGTCGTAAAGACAAAACGTTATTCCAATCGTGTCATATATTACACAAACAAGGCAAATATTATATAGTCCATTTCAAGGAATTATTTGCATTAGATGGTAAAAAATCAACATTAACTCAAAACGATATTCAAAGAAGAAATACTATATCTTTATTACTACAAGATTGGAGTTTGATAGATATTGTTAAAAAAGAATCAACAGAAGACAAAGCACCATTGAGTCAAATAAAAGTATTACCTTTTAAAGAAAAAAAAGAATGGACGTTATCTGCTAAATATAATATAGGTAAAAAAGTGGACGATAAAAAGAAAAAAGAAGAAAAAAAAGAAGAACCAGTACCAACAACTAGTCCATCAACAGATGAATAAATGCAGATATCAAAGTTCAAAGACTACATAACAGAAGCAAAAACTTCCGGATCATATAGATTAATCATTATATCAGATGAACCTGAAAATGATTTAAACTTCCATACAGCTAAAAACTTATTGAAACAAGCAGATAAGCTTGGTCATAAGTCATACATCTATAGAAACACAGGTGGTTATGTAACTGTTGAAGATGATGAAGAAATGTATTTCCATAATCAAGATGACAAAAAAGGATTTAGAGTATCAGCAAGAGATTCAATTGCTATTATAAGAGGTTCAGTAGTACGTAGAGATAGTTGGATGGACTTGGTATCAAGATTAGAAAAACACCAAGTGTGTGTAGTTAATAGTAGAGAATGTGTTAGTATGTGTGCCGACAAATATAGAACTTCATTAAGATTAGCAGACTATGGTATTAGACAACCTAAATCAGTATTGGTAACTGATCCAGAAAATTCAATGCAAGCATTTGATAGTTTGGAAGATAAGTTTCCTGTTATCTTAAAGACATTAAGAGGTTCAAAAGGTGTTGGTGTTTTGTTTATTGAATCAGAAAAAGCATTAGATTCAATTGTACAATTACTTAACAAACAAGATGAAGATTCCGATATACTATTACAACAATACATACCAACTAAATGGGATGCTAGAGTTTTAGTATTACAAGGTAAAGTATTCGCTGCTATGAAAAGATACGTAGTGCAAGGAGATTTTAGAAGTAATGTATCAAGAGGTGCAGAAGTAGAAGAATTAACTTTAACAAAAGTAGAAATAGAAGAAAGTTTAAAAGCTGCTAAGGCAGTAGATGGTCAATGGGTAGCAGTAGATTTTATACCATCAAAAGATAGAACTAAAGAACAACCATTTGTTATTGAAGTTAACTCTTCACCAGGTACAGAAGGTATAGAAGAAGCAACAAAAAGAAATTTAAGTAAAGAAATTATACAACACTTTGAAAATAGAGAACATTGGAAAAAAGTTCCTAGTATGTGTGGGTATAAAGAAGTTGTCTACATACATCCATTTGGACGTATAGTAGGTAAGTTTGATACAGGTAATTCAGGTACGTCTGTTATACACGCTGATAAAATAAAAAAATCAGGTGGTAAAGTTACTTGGTCGTTAGAAGGTAAGACACTAACAAACGATATCATACGTAAGCAAACAATTAAAGTAGGTGGTTTAAGAGATTATAAAGAAGAAAGAATAGTAATAAAACTTGATGTAAAATTTGCAGGTGGATATTACAAAGAAGTGGAATTTACTCTTGATGATAGGGATGAGAAATCAAAAATCTTATTTGATAGAGAAACAATGAATCGTTTTAACGTAATGGTTAATCCGAATCGTAAATATATAATAACTACAAAGTATAGTTTAGATGACAAGAAAGGAGAAAAGTAAGATAAGATGAGTATAAAAGGAACAGTAAAATGGTTTAATGAAACTAAAGGATATGGTTTCATTGCTAGAGAAGATAAAGAAAAAGATGTATTTGTTCACTCTTCAGCAATCAGACAAGCAAATCTGACATTGAATGAAGGTGATGAAATAACATTTGAAGTTGAACAAGGCGATAAAGGCCTTTCAGCTATTAATTTAAGTAAGTAATAAATTAAAAACATAGAGTTGTAAAGGACTACAATGGCGGACAGAACACAGGAAGAGATTGCTGAAGACATTAAATTTGTCTTGAAGGATAAGATAGCTCCTTCTGTTGCTCAACACGGTGGGTTTATAAATTATAAATCCTTTGATATGGATTCAGGTACAGCAACATTAGAACTAGCAGGCGCTTGTTCAGGTTGTGCTATGTCAAAAATGACTTTACAACAAAGTGTGGAAGATATGCTAAAGCATTATGTTCCAGAAGTTAAGGCAATCGTGGGAGAAGATGATGAAAAAGCAGAAGAACAAGGCTATAGTCCCTTTGTACCACGAGGCACCATTGACAATTAATAAGAAATGGTGTATATTATAATTAAGGAGAAATATAATGGCTAGTGAAATACAACTATTACGCCTAACAACAGGCGAAGATGTTATTGGCAACATCACAAAAAACGAAAACACAATTACAATAGAAAAAGGATGTGTACTTATACCTAGACAACAAGCTCCAGGTAAACCAGTAACTTTAATGCTAACACCTTATGCACCTTATAGTGAAACTAATACTATAGATATTAATAAGGATGTTGTTGTGTCGTTTTCAAAACCTAAAAAAGATATACAAGATACTTATATCCAAAGTACTTCATCTATTGTAACACCTAAAAAACAGTTAATAACTGAAACAGGTTTACCTACATTAGATAAGTGATAGATGTATATTTTGTAAGGGACGGATCAAAAATTCGTGTTCAGGCCAAAGAAGGTTTGACAGCGATGGAGGCAGCGAAATTTGAATCATACGTACCTATACCAGAAATTCCAGCAGATTGTGGCGGCAACTGTATGTGTTGTACGTGCCACGTATATGTTGATGAGCAATGGGTAGACAAAGTACCAAAACCATTAGACTCTTCAATAGAAGAAGAACAATTAGAATATGAAAAAGGATATAAACCAGGTGTTAGTAGATTAAGTTGTCAAATAAAACTTACTAAAGACCTTGACGGTTTAGTCCTACATTTGAGACCAGATGAACTTTTATAAAAATGTAATAGAATATAAAGGCAA
>Ga0115007_10000426_pt1 | contig 27732 bp, 25 predicted proteins | sample ArcOceMetagenome_2_FD_87166 | JGI IMG/M metagenome (GOLD analysis project Ga0115007, IMG submission 87166) | Marine eukaryotic phytoplankton communities from Arctic Ocean - Arctic Ocean ARC135M Metagenome | ecosystem: Environmental > Aquatic > Marine > Oceanic | place: Arctic Ocean | collected...
GGCGATGAGCAGCGGCGTCACGCCGTCATCCCCTGCCTTGTTGACGTCGGCGCCCGACTCGATCAGCGCCCGCACCACCGCCTCGTTGCCCTTTTGAGCGGCGATGTACAGCGGCATCACGCCGCCATCCCTTTCTTTGTTGACGTCCGCGCCCAACTCCATCAGCGCCCGCACTGTCGCCTCGTGGCCCTTTTCAGAGGCGATGAGCAGCGGCGTCTCGACGTCATCCCTTGCCTTGTTGACGTCCGCACCCAACTCGAACAGCGTCCGCACTATCGCCTCGTGGCCGTTTTGAGCAGCGACATACAGCGGCGTCGCGCCGGTATCCATCGCCTTGTTGACGACCGCACCCAAATCGATCAGCGCCCGCACCATCACCTCGTGGCCCTTTTCAGCGGCGACGCACAGCTCCTTCTCGTCACACGGGCAGCCGTTCGCGCGCGCCCACAGTAGCACATCGAGGTACCCGCCACCTGCCGCCTCTGTACACGTGGCTGCGTCCCACGGGCACCCGTTCGCGCGCAACCACTGCAGCACCTCGAGTTGCCCGCCCCTTGCCGCCCCCTCACACGTCTTCTCATTCCACGGGCCGCTGTTCGCGCGGGCCCACTGCAGCATATCGAGGTGTCCGCCCATCGCCGCACCCATGCACGTCATCTCGTGCCACGGGCAGCCGTTCTCGCGCAACGCCTTCAACTCTTCGAGCTGTCCACTCCTCGCCGCTGCGTAACAAAGGTATTCTTGACGCGACAGGCGACCTCCCCGTTGCAGGCGCTGCAGCGCGCTTAAACATCCGAGGTTCACGGCACTAATTTCGCCAAGCTCCTCAAACCGAAGCCCCGTTCCTGTCACCGCGTTGCGCATCGCGCGGCTCACCGCTGGGAGCCGTGCGAGGTCTGCGGGATCGTCGAAATACTCAGATCTGAGAACGTGAGTGACAACGATGTCGTTGGAGAAGGCCGGGGATGGCTTCGCCCGCGTTAGCCGTGTTGGCCGCGTTAGCATCGCGGCGCTCGCTCTTTTGCTTTCGCGCGCGAGCTTTCTTACCGGACATTGCGTTGGAAGAGTGGATGGTTTTGTGTCCGCGTCGTGCGCGTCGTTGTGCCTCGAGGCTTCCGAGAATGTGCGTTGCGTCGTTGTTTTTCTTTTATCTTGAGGTGACAGTTTTTCCAACCACCACACGAGCACAGTGTTCAAGGCACGTGCGTGACGCGCGGTACGGCGTCCTCGATGCGAGCCTCGCGGCTCGCCGTTTTGGTGTTCGCATCCCTCGCGCTTCTCGCGCCTGCCGCGAGAAGCGAGGAGGACTCGCGCCTCATCGGGTGGCTCGGGGAAGTCGAGCGCCCCGTGGATTCATCGGGCGGCAGTCTGATGAACGTGGATGGCGACGGCGAGGCGGGTAAACGGAGTTCGTGGATCGAACAAATCGCCACCTCCCCGCGGGCGTACGTGTGGCACGGCTTCATGACCGAGGAAGAGTGTGACCATCTCATCGCGACTGCTGAGCCGCTGATGGAAGCCTCGGGGGTTATCGATTCGAAAACTGGCGAGAGGACGTTCGACAAAATACGCACCAGTTACGGCGCGTTTCTCCCGATCGCGTTTGATGAAACCGTGGAAAACATAGAAAAGCGGTGTGCGGACTGGGCCATGATCCCCGTGGCGCACCAGGAACAGCTGCACGTGCTGCGGTACACACACGGCCAGCAGTACATGGACCACCATGACGCGTTCGGCGATGAAGTGCAGAAAAAAATCGAATTCGAAAACGGAAAGCAGCGCCTCGCCACGATCCTGATGTACCTAAACGACGTCGAGGAGGGCGGCGAGACGGTGTTCCCGCACCCAAACGCGAGGTGGAGTGGCACCGCGGACGTGACCGGAGGAAACGAAGGAGGAGGAGGTGATGATGAGGACTATAATATAGGAATAGGAAACCCAGGTACTTGGTCGGCGTGCGCTTCAAGAGGCCCGGCGGTGAAGCCGAAAAAAGGCGACGCTTTGCTGTTTTACGATTTGAACCTGAAAGGCGAGTTCGAAGACAACGCGTTGCACGCGGGGTGCCCCGTGATTACAGGCACGAAGTGGACCGCCACGAAGTGGATCCACGAACGTCCGTTCCACAACCCAAAGCACCACGCTGCGCGCTGCGCGGACGACGGCGAAAATGCGGCGCAGTGCACAGGGTGGGCCGCGGCGGGCGAGTGCGATAAGAACCCCGAGTTCATGGTAGGTACCATGACCGCACCCGGGTCTTGTGTCATGAGCTGCTGCGGGGGAGTCGCGGGCGGGGGGAATAAGGTGTGGCTGGATGTTGGAAACGCGAACGCGATGACCGCGGCGGTGTGCGACCTTTGTAGAGTTGAAATTGTGCCTTGATATTTCCGGGACGAATTAGTTTAATACGTAGATGACACCCATTTCCATTATCCTCCCCCTATCTACACCGGCAAGGTCTGCGTTCTTCCTATCAAAGTCGTGACCACGTTCTTGACGCCTGGCAGGGACAAGAACGTGCCTATTACGGGCAGGCGTTTCAGAAACAGCAACACGGTTGGGAAGAAGGACGAAAACAGCACCAGAAAACCGTACCCCTCCACGAGCATCCCGAAAAAAGGCCACCCCACGAACACCAGGGACACGCCGCCCATGAACGCGGCGGTTCCTTTGCTGTTTCTTTTGAAAAATTTATACGTCCGCCGCGGGCCGATCGTCGTCGTGACACCGGAAAGAAACAAAACGTTCCCCATGGAAAGCAAACCGCGGTCGAAGAAAAGCATCACCCCGAGTAACGTGAACAGCACCCCGAAACTGGTTAACCCGATGCCGATCTCTGTGGGTGGAAGATGGGTGCGCAGGTAGGGACGAAGCGGGTGAGTTAAGAAGTGTGTGATGCACGGCAGAACAGGGGCTGGAAACAGTGCATAGGAAATCGGCCCCAGGTTCGTGGGAAGGAGTTGGGAGGACATCGGGAGCGTAGCGACGACGGTCGTCTCGACGAACCCTCATTCCATTCATGCCAGCCGTTGGGGTGCCGGGTTTTGGGGATGGGTGGGGACGCGACCGCGAGCACGCACTTTGTTTATCGTCCATGATGGCCATCTCGCCTCCGCGTTTTCTCGGACGCGACACACGCTATGGGCGCGTCGGGTGCGGCGCGCGCCGGGAACTGATGAGAAGACTCTCGGGTCATCAGGTTCGGAGCCGCGTCCCCACGCCGGCCCACATCGAGTGTCTGTCCCTTTTTTTTCAGAGAATCATTTTCCCCGGCTCCCAGTGAAAGTGGCAACGCGGATTTGTTGAACGCACCCCCCCCACTCTGCAAGCGCCGTGCCACCCCCCCCCCCCCAACAAATACCATGAGCTTCAGCGGCGACGACGACGAAGGCGGCCTCGGCGCGGCTAAGGATGCGGCCCTGGACAAGGTCCAAGACCTGTTCGCGGCGGGCAAGGAAAAGATGGACAAGGTGGGTTGGCAAAACAGCTATGCGTTCGAAGCTTCGAACGCGAAACCGCCCCTGAATTATTGAACCCCCTCAAGAAAGAAAGTCGAACGCGGCGTCCTGACCGACCTCGTCCCGCCATCCCGTGCCACCCGCAGGTCGTCCGTTTCGGGGGCAACCCCACCTTGGCCATCGAGCTGCGTAAGGTACGTGTTGTTAGGTGCACCGAACCACGGACCACACCCGGGGGATCGTACCCCGTGAATTTGTCGAATTTTTCCCTAGCGTTCGAGCCTGACTTTATTATCCATTTTTTCCCAAAACAGCACCTGGACATCCGCATCCCGATGGCCCCGTCCATCCGCGTCACTCTCGGCACGGACGCGTCCGTGGCGCCTGTTGGTGATAGCAACGGGTACGAGTTCAAGTACGAACCGAATTTCAACTGGGGGATCACGGAGACGTGGTTCAACGGCCAAATCGAAGTCAACACCGCGGGCAAGGAGGTGAAGTACAGTAAAACGTTCGAGCTCGATTCCCTCGCGATCAAGTGCAACGGCGTGTACGACTACGACAACAACGTGCCGTATTTCGGTTTCAAGATTTTAACCACCAGTGGGTACTCGTCCCCAGCGAACTCCAACGGGTTCTCCGTGTGCAAGAAGTTCACCAAGGAATTGGGGCCAATCAAAGCCACCGCAGATGTGCAAACCAGCGTGGCGCTCGGCGAACAAAAGTACAACCCGAAGGTACGCGTTTCCCACCCAACACATTCCGCTGACTGAATACCCATACTCGTACCAGAAGGGACCATTACCTCTGCCCATTACCCTGACTGTTTACTCACACACGTTACGAGAGACTGACACTTTCTTTTTTATCGTGCCAGGAAAAGAAAATGAACTCGACCCCCGCGCAGGTGGATTTCAACGCCGTGAAGCTCATCCTGGAAGCGTAACGGGCGTTATGGGGAGATAAGACGAGACGAGATATCCGATGAGTACCGGTACCGGTAAAGCCACGGGCACGTTATTTCTGATTTAATGAATGATAAAGAATATTGAAGCGCTGTCCTAGCCGCCGCCGCTTCGCGCGCCAAAAAGCAGATCAGGATTCACTTAAAAGTTGACACAAAAGTCGCAGCACCCTCAAAAGCTCCCCGCGAAGAGTTTCGTGACCTCGGCTTTGGTTTGGTCGGTCAGGGATTTTGGGAAGTCAACCTGGTACGTAACGACCAGGTTGCCGAACTGCTTGTGTTTGTTGTGTTTGGGCATGCCCTCGTTTTCCACGGTTTCCACCCACCCGGGAATCGTCACGCCGTCGCGTTTAAGCTTCACGACGTGCCCGTCGAAGTGCTTCCAGTCCAAGTCAAACCCGACAAGGGCGTGCACCAGGGTGATGCGCTTGGTCATTAACAGGTCGTCGCCTATTCTGGTGAAGGTCGCATCCGCGCTGGTTTTGATGCGCATGCGCAGATCACCCGGTTCGCCGTCCACGACAGGTTCGCCTTCCTCGAAAAACAAAAGCTCGTGTCCGTCGGGCGCGCCGGCATCGATTTCCACTTGCAAGGTCCCGCTTTCCCGTTGCAGCTTCACGTTGGGACACTCCTCGCACTCTTCCTTGGCGTACTGCTGGAACATCCCAGGCCCAATTTGCTTCGTGACCATGCGTTGCTTGCAGTTGCACTTGCGCTTGCCTTTCGCGGGGACGATTACGTTTTTATCCCGAGCCACGCGCAACACCTTCCCTAAATACAAATCTGCAATGCTCACCTCCAGGTCCATCACGAGCGAGTCGCCTTTCGGCGTTTCGGGTTCTTGTTGTTGCCCACCGAAACCGCCTCCGAAACCGCCTCCGAAGAACTGGGAAAAAATGTCGTTACACCCGAAACCCCCACCGCCCCCGCCAGCCGTCGGCTGCTCGTGTTGCTTCACCCCCTCCTCGCCGTGCCGGTCGTACACGCGCCGCTTTTCAACATCCGAAAGCACGCCGTACGCGTTCCCGAGCTCCGCAAACTGGCTCGCCGCCTTTTCGTCCCCCTGGTTCTTATCAGGGTGGTACTTCAGCGCGAGCTTGCGGTACGCGCGTTTGATCTGGTCATCGCTCGCACTGCGTGTCAAGCCCAGGGTTTTGTAGTAATCCGCCGCGGCGTACGCGTGGCGAACGATCGCGAGCAGGATCACCAGGAGCGTGAAAAAACGAACACGCGAGGGAAACCGAGTGGAGCTCATGTTGCCTCTACGTCGAGCGGGCGCACGTCGCGTATTGACGCAAACAAAAGCCGTGAAATCGACAGGCCGCACCGACCGATACGCGCGGAGCACGTGCGCACAAAAAACGTGCCGTCCAGTGTGGCGGGAAGCGAAGATCGGTGTCTGTTGAACCGATCGGAACCCGGTCATCAAAAGCCGCGGGCCAAAAAGCTGCAGCAGATTTCTGTACTGCGAATTTTGTGCGGGTCGTGTCCGAAAACGCGGAAAGCGACGATATTTTGTCGTGGCCCCATCTCCAGGGGTGCCACACACGGGCACCCAAAGGGCTTGTTCCGTCGCGCGTTCGGTTTCACTGGGGCGCGCGGTGCGTGCATGAGTCACGGCACGCGTACCCCCCCCACCCCCCCCGAGTTCCGTGTGGCGGACGGGTACGAACGGGAAACGCACGTGGCGCCTCTTTTGCAAACCATAGACGACACCACGAATGGCTCGTTCGCGGCTTCCAACGGCGAGGCTGATGAAATAGAAGATGACCGGTTGGTGCCCCTGCTGGATCCACGAGGACACGGTTTGTGCCCCGGGTCGGGGTGCGAGCGGTGCGGCGCGTTTTGCTTCTTTTTCACCGTGTGCACCGCGTCCCTAATCGCGAGCGCGGCGACGATGGCGGTGTGCGTGGCGGACACCGGGTCTTTGATTCTTGTGTACTCGTTCCTGGCACCCGAGTTCCACATCTTGAAGCCGCAAAGCACGTTCGCGTACCGGTTCAACCACACGTTGAACGACTTGGTGTGGAGTTCGTGGGTGCGGACGTTCCTGGCGTTAGCATCGCACGCCGCGAGCACACGGGAAAGTCTGTACTTCCCGTACCTCTTCGTATCAAGCGCGCTTCTTTTGGTGTGCGGCGTCCACGCGTCTTTGAAAGCGGTTTATTTCCAGTACGCCGAGGACGAGGTTGACAAAACAATAGCGCCTTTGATGTTCGCCATTACTATTTTAGGGTGCCTGGCGCACGTCTTGGTCGCGGTGTCCATGAGGGTGCACGCGCGGAAAACGCTAAAGCGCCAAGCCGCGACGCGCGCGGGGGTCTTGGGGTTTCGGTTTTCGGTACGGAACTTTCCCACTTTCTCGCGTTGAGAGACGACTGATTGCGCATACCCCGACTGACGCGTTACTTTTTTTTATCGTGCCAGGAAAACGGCGCGCTGAGGGGGTTCGACGGCGTGGGGTTCGAAAGCGACGCCGGGGGGGTTCACAGCAACAGCGACGAAGCAGCGCGGGTGAGTTCTGACCGGAACAGCGTAGGGACCCGGAATCCGTCTTGGCAACCCAACGCCGGGTTCGATTTCGACACCGACGTACCCGCGGAGCGGTTGATCGACCGCGACAGTAAGTTCGCGGTGATTCGAAACGTCCGGGTGCACTACAAGGATTCCTTTACCGAGACCGAGCGAAACGACAACGGCGACGAAAACGAAAACGAAAACGCGTTTGGTTTCGGCGAAAACAGGTACCGACCGGGAGAACCCTCCAGGGGCGGTTTCTTTCCCCCGGACGCGGCGGTGGTTTTCATTCACGGGTTCGGCGCTGGTGCGTTTTCGTGGCGGAAAATAGCCCCCTCGCTGTCGCGCACGCTCGGGGTGCGGTGCATCTGCGTGGACCGCCCGGGTTTCGGGTACAGCGCGCGGCCCAAGCGCGGGGAGTTTTCCGATGACCAATCCCCGTACGACGTCGTGGAGCAGGTACGGCCGGACGGGGCTTTCCCAAATCCGGGGAACACACTGTTTTACCGAAGCTGGTGGCTGTTGTCCATACATCGCGATATACTCGTCCTGCGAAGGAATGTCTTACCTCTGCCCTGACTGTTCCGACCGATTTTGGTGACTGCTGTCCATACATCGTCCAATACATCGCGATACACGAGACGTTAACCACTTTTCGTTCACAATCAAAGGCGAAAATCGTAATCGAGCTGTGTTCGTTTTTGGGGCTAACGCGGGTTTTGTTCGCGGGACACGCGGATGGTACGGAACTTTCCCACTGAACACACACCGCCTGCCTGATTGCCCATACTCGCACCAGAAGGGACTATTCCCTCGGCCTGTTACCCTGACTGTTTACTCATGCCAATCCCTCATACAAGTGTCCCGACCGACTGACACTTTCGGCGTTAATCGTACCAGGGTGTTTGGTCGCCATGCGCGCGGCGGCGGAGGCGGAGGCGATGACGCCGTGGTCGCCGGAAAGCACGGTGGTCCGGGGTGAGGCGTTTGGGTCGGGGGCTTCCAGTGGTAAGGGTCGGGGAAACGGTTCCCTGGACGCCGCCAGTGCGTCGTCTATTGAAAAGCGAACCAGACCCAACGTTCGCGTCGCCGGTCTTTCCCTGTTAGCCGCTGACCTCCGCCTGGACGCCGCGGTTCCCGCGCCCGTGCGGTTGCTTTTGAACACCAAGCTCGGGGCGAAGATGCTGCGGCCGTTACTGCGAACCGAAATCGGCGAAGTCGCGAACCGCCGAGCCTGGTTCGACCGATCCAAACTCACAAGAAGCACGCTGGCGCTTTACCAGAAACCCCTGTGCGTGCAGGGGTGGACCGAGGCGTTGATGGAAGCGGCGCGGACAAGGCAGAAAATGAACCAGCGGGACGTCTCCGTGGCCCTGCAGGCGCTGGCGGGTACGTATTGCGGCTTTCCCAAATCCAGGCACATGGTTTACCGCCCCTGGTCGAGTGCACTACTCGTGCCGTGTGTAGCATTGCCAGTACTCGTGATGTATGCAGTACTACTGCAACTACTACATACATCACAAGTGCACTGTTCGGCCCTATTACTCGGACCCCAATCCCCCATACCGTACACCCACATACTCCAGACTCGCGACTGACCCTTTTCCTTCCCACTCGCAGACACACCGACGCTGATGGTCACCGGGGCGGATGACGTGGTGGCGCCGCCGAAGGGCGCCATCGCGATTGCGGCTGAGCTGCGGCGGTGCGCGCTGAAGATTCTGCCCAGGTGCGGGCACCTGCCGCACGAGGAATCCCCACGGGCGTTGCTGGAAGCGCTGCGGCCGTTCGTGTTGGAGACGCTGCAGCGGGGGGGGGTGGGGTTCCGGGGCGAGGGGTTCACAGGAGACGGGTACGACCGGTAGTTCGTTGTAAAGCGTCAAGTAAAAGCTTACACGTATGTATCGGACTTAGGTAGTCTGACATTTGAAGCTTATGTAAACGCTTACATCTATCGTCTCTTCAAGGGCATTAATAGCCCTTGCTGGTCTCTTGAGAGATGATCATATCTCAGTCACACTAGAGGAAGTAAGTTTCTAGACGGTATTGCCTCTACATGTAGTCACACCTGCGTACTACAGTCACAGCGTCACGCCTCTTGTCTTTCACTTCGGCGGCTGCGCCGCGACGCTCACGAGGTTGATGCAGTACCTGTTTCCGGATCTGTCGGGAAGGTTGTGTCCGAGGTGTGTGCCCGCCAGGGAAACCGCCTCGCCGTTTTTCAAACACCGGACGTTCTCCCAAAGAACTTCTTCGTCCCGGAACGACGGCCAGCCGTGGGATTTGGATTCTTTCAGAAACGCATCCTGCGGGATAAAAAAGAAATGTCAGTCGGTCGTAATGTGTGTGAGTAAACAGTCAGGGAGTCTTGTATGGGCAGAGGTAATAACCGTCCCTTCTGGTACGAGTATGGGCAATCAGGCAGGCGGAACGTGGTTATTGGGAAATACACAAAGACGTACCATGGTGCGCCCGCGCGGCGCCACAAACAGCGGTTTGCCGGACACGGAGTCGTAATACGTCGTTTCGTTTGCCATGTCCACCTGGGCGAGGAAATCCGTGGTGGCCCAGTACCCGGCGAACTCGGCCTGTGTTGTTTTTTTTGGAGGCGGGTGACATGGGGGAAATTGTGGGGCGTCAGGCAGGGAAAGGAACAACACAAGACGGGTCTCCAGACACTTTCTGGAAAAAAACCTTTCTTTAAAACACGTTCCGGAAAAGGTCGTGCGAGAACAACTCTGGAGCTGACTCGGGGCGCTGGCACGCACGTAGTGACGGTTGAACGAGCAGATCTTGTCCGCGGTTTTCCACTCGCACCCCCAGCGCAGGTTCTCCTGCACGGCGGTGTCCGTGGTGCCGTGCTTTTTAGGGGACATGACGTCTTCGCCGCACACGATTGGCAACTTTGCGCCTGCTGGAACCGGAGCGCCGGTGCACCCATCGGACAAGCCCTCGGGGACGGAAGACGACGCGCGCGTGACGACGGCGCCGCGGGACGAACCAGCGCCCATTTTTGGGCGGTTGGTCAGGGGAACACCGGTGTGGACGCGGAAACCGAAGGCTCTCATCGGGCAAGCCGGCGCGCTTGGAGGTGTGACGGACCCAGTGGAGTCATCTGGGAGCGACACGTCATTTTTTTTTTCCATTTTTGCAAAACGAAAACCACCGAAAACGCTCATTTTAGTTTTCGATTGGGTCGTGCCGCTCGACGACATGCATGGCACCTTCCGCACGACCGGTGGCGCCCAAAAACGCAGAGATGAACGCTACACTCGTGGGTTAGGATCACCCAGCGTCCGCGGCGCAAACGGATGCGTGTGCGCTCCGGAACGGCGGACGAATCCAACCTTGAAAATCCGAAAAGATCCGAAAAGATCGACGTGAAAACTGCGACCAATGAAAATAACCGCCTGAGTGGCACGGTTGACATGCGCCCACCCGCTGGCTATCCCCACAACCTGCGCCGCGCGTGACCCCACGCCCGCGACGCTCATGGGATCATCCACGGCGCTTCGCGCTTTCGCGACGCCTCGCTTGGCTCCGATGACCTCGGTCGGCCGCGGCGGGCGCGCGCGTCGCGCTGTCCACGCTCGCGCCCAGGCTCCGAAACGTGCAGATGCGGACGCTGCTTCCGCGCCTTTGCCGCGCCGCACCGCTGTTCTCAAAACGCTCGTCGCGCTGACCGCCGTGGTGCTTCCCCGAGCGGCGCGCGCGGAGCCCGTTCTCCAGGCGCAGGACTCTGGCGCACTCGATGCGGCTCAAACCCCCCCCGAACGTCGTCCCACAAAACGCGTGTTAATCACCGGCCCCAACAGCGGTATCGGCTTCGACGCCGCGTGTAAGCTCTGCGCGTTGGGGTTCGACGTGGTGCTGGCGTGCCGCACCGAGGCGAAGGCGGTTGATGCCGCGGGCCGTATCGAAGCCGCGGTGGGCGAGCGCGGTATTACCGTAAGACCGGGGCAGCTCATTCCCGTGGAGTGCGACCTCGCCGATTTCGCGTCCATCCGAAAGTTCGCGGCGTCGAGCGAAGGCGAAAAACCGGTCGACGTGCTTGTTCTCAACGCTGGTGTGCAGTACAGCGGCGACGATGTCATCCGGCGCACCAGCGACGGCCTGGAAATCACAGTAGGCACCAATCACCTAGGGCACTTCCTTTTAACAAACCTGATGCTCCCGCGCCTGGCATCGGCGGTCGGCACGGGCCCCGACGACGTCGGTACGTGTTCCCTTTCCCAAATCAGGCGGCACGCTGCTTTACCGAAGCTGGTGACTGTTGTCCATACATCGCGATATACAGAACGTTAACCACTTTTGTTGCACAATCATAGCCCCGCGAGTCGTGATCACCGCGAGCGAGGTGCACGACCCATCGTCCCCCGGGGGCAACGTCGGGCTCGGGGCGGGTCTTGGCGATTTATCCGGTTTCGCGGCGGACGGGCAAAACTTCCAGATGATCGACGGAAGCGAGTACAACGCGGACAAGGCGTACAAGGACTCGAAGCTTTGTAACGTGTTGTTCGCGAAGGAGTTGCGAAACCGTCTTCAAGAAACAAATTCGCAAATAACGGTCAACGCGTTCGGCCCCGGATTAATCACGCGCACCGGTACGTATTTCCCAATCACCACGTTCCGCCTCTGCGATTGCCCATACGAGACTGACACTTTCGGTTTTATCGGGCCAGGTTTTTTCCGGTACCAAAACCCGCTTTTCGTGAAGCTGTTTGATTTCGCCACGAACGACATCTTCCACGTCGCGGAAACCGTGGACGGGGGAGGGGACTGCTTGGTTTACATGGCCACGTCGAGTGACCTGGAGGGGAAAACGGGGTTGTACTACAACAACGGCATCGCGCCGGGTGAGGGGAAAACGGGACACCGGTTTGAGGTTTCGTCAGTGTCAACGGAGGCGACGAACGACGCGGAAGCCAAAACGCTGTGGAGGTACAGCGAGCAGTTCGTGGGGCTGGCGTGAGCGGTGTTTACTGGGGGGCGCCTGACGCGTGATCACACGCAGTGATTCTGCAAACGTATTAATATCAAGTCAAGTGTATTACTATTTTCTACTTCAAGTTGTGAACTAAACCTATCCAGTCAGGTACCCGCGACTTTCTGCGAGAGCAGCTTCGAGGCGTACCAGTCGTCCCAGTACGCGCGCGTGGCCAAGGGAACGGGCTCCCCAGGCGCGGGAGCAGACGCCATCGCGCGCGAGACTGAATGATGTCGTTTTGGTGAGTGCCGATTTTGTGATTTTTTGTCGAAATCGCGTTCCCAAAACCGCTTCGAGCCGCGTGCTGATCGACATCGCCTCACACCTCGGCACGCGTGCCATGGCGGGTACCAAGCCAGGGCAGCCAGGGAAGCCAGTGAGGGGCGATGAAGAAGTTGAGCCTTTGAAGATATTGAACTTGGGGGACATGGCACAGATCAAGCGCGTGTTAGACGAGACCGCGGTGGCGGTGCGTGTTTGCAGATTCACATCTAATGTTTTTTCCACCGCACGATCGCCTCGGCAGTTCCGCCGTGCTCAACCCGTTTGACGGGTCACCTCCCACGACGAAGTCACGGCGGATGCAACGGCAACCGCAACCGCGCCTCACGCGTTCCACTGACATCTCGCCAAACCCGCTTCTCACAGACCGTGCTGGACATGGGGTACGACGAAAAACACGTGGTGAGTGACTTGAAAATCGTGCTGGGTTTGTTCGCGGTTGGCCTCGCTTGCGCCGCGCAGTTTTACCCAGCGCCGTACCCCGAGAGCAGGGAGTTTTTATTCACGTGCGTCGTGGGTTACGTGCTTCTGAACTTAGCGTTTCAGTACATCACGACGTACGTGGAGAACGGAGTGGTGCTGTTCACGAAACCGAACCCTGGCGCGAAGGCGGCGATTGTTACAAAAAAAGGCCTCGCGGTGAAACTGGTTTTGAAAAGATTCGACGACGCGGCGACTATTTTCGTGATGCGAAGCGACTGCAGAAAAGAACGTCACGTGGATACCGTGACACAATCAGTAAGGATAGAGGAGTTCATCTTCGACGACGGGGTGGTGGCGGAGGGCAAGTTCCGGGAAGTCGTGCAAGCGCTGGTGACGAGGTTCGAAAAGAACGAGGCCGGCGACGCGAAGAATAAATGATGTAATGGTCACTTACTTTTGTGGTGTCGTCCCCAAAACCAAGCGCCAATTTTTTCAGCACGTCACATCCTCTCGCGCAGGTATCGGGTGCGATGGCGATGGCCACGCTCGCGCGTGTCGCGCTTCGCGCGCCCGCCGTGCGACGCGTTCCGGCGACTTCCTCCCCGGCCGTTGTGTGTGTACCGCGGGTCTTAGGCAGACACACGCGGCTTCGCAGTCACGCGGCGTGTTCGAAAACGTCGCGGTGCGCGGCGGCGCCCTCGCCCGCATCGCACCGCGACCTCCCTGTCGTGTCCGCCTCGGTGCACACGGAGTTCGGGTTCGGGTTCGGGTTCGAAGTACCACACACCGTGGCGAAACGTGAGGGAGACACGCGGAGCCCCGCGGTTGCGTTTGCGTCGCTCTCCATGGCGGTCGTAGCGAACGCGGCGTACGCCACCGCGTCAATCGCCATGGAAGGGTACCAAGGCATCGGCGTGCCGGATGACGAAGCCACGCCGTTGCAAAACGCGTTCGGGTTCGTGTTCACGGTTTTCTGCGGGTGGTATTTCCTGCGCGTGGTGAAGAAACGCGGGAATCGGGCGAAGGAGTTCCGAGTGGCGAACACGTTGCCCAAGGCGGAGAGGGAGCTGAGGGACGCGGAGCAGCTGAGGAAAACGAAAAAGCTGACGCCGGCGCAGGCGTTTACCGGTGGGGCCACCGGGCTCGCCATCGCGTTCGTGCTGTGGGGGTTCACCCAAACCGTGGTGGGTTCTTTCGATGGGAAACCAGTCCCGGAGTCATACCAAGCCAGGCAAATCACAATCACGGTGCGAACAATAATCACCGGGCTTTGCTACCTCGCCACGTTCGTGTACGCCGCGAACGGCACGGGGTTAGTGGCGCTCGCGGCGCAAAAGTGGCTGGTACGTATTTCCCATTTACCACATTCCGCCGACTGAATGCCCATACGAGACTGACACTTTCTTTTTTATCTCTAGGATCAGCTCACCGGCGTTGACGTCATCGACGCGCAAACTGCGGTTATGGAACTCGAGAAGACGGAAAAGCGGGAGGAAGAGGAAGGCCGGAAAAAGTACGACGACCGGCCGCCGCCGCCGCCGCCAGGGGGAAGGGGGTACGACGACAGCGGAGGGGGAGGGTACTGATTGGTGTGAATTAAACCGGGACCTGGTCGTGTGGTATCCCGCGCGTGTAAAGTTAAAAACATATTGCAGTCCTGTCGTCATTCTTGCAGATTTGGACGAGTCGACCATACCTGTTACGTCGTAGGGTTCGAGATCCGGGATTTGGGCCGGGCCACGCACGAAGCCGCGCAGAAGTCCGGGACGTCGATCGCGGCGGAGCGCACCCTTCCCCGAGGGACGCGAAGCAGAGGGCTTTGAATTTTCAAACCGCGAGCCTTTGAAACGTCCCATTTCGAAATCGTGAGTTGATACGTCGTCTGCCTTCAACCAAATCTCCAATCGCCCATCTGTTTTCGGATCCCCGGGGATCGTGGCCGTTTCGTGACATCACGACGCGTTAAAAGTCAACTGAAACAAACCGGGGCCGCGCGCGTTCCCGAGGTTCACCCGCGGCTGGCTTGATCCGCACTCACAGGCGCACGCCGCACGCGCGAACTCCGTGAATTCGCGTTAGGGCACGGCCCGAGCGTTTCGTGTAAGAGTACAAATCGAACGCGTGACTCGTAGGCGGGGACCACCGCGTTTGTCGTCCCGGCTTTGAATCACATTCGTCCCGGCGACACATTTGTTGTTTCGGAAGAAAGACCACGCGGGAGTCGCGCGTTACCATGAACGACTACAACGCAACAGCCGCTTTGGCTCAGCGTCACGCGCATTTCAGCGTAAGTACACTCACGGCGCGCTCGTGAACCCCCGGCGCCGCGTTCGTACCGCACGTGATGCTCCTGCGGCGTCGTCGCACGCACGCGCGCATTTCGCGATTCTCGTCCCCCTCCCGAGTCAGGTCAACGCTCCTCGTGACCCGAATCGCACACGTGCTGACCTGACCCACCCGCCTTTGTTCACAGAAAAACGTGGACCAGGAGAACATGGCGGACGCGCACGTGAACTTCAGCCAGCCTGACCCGGACGTGGCGCCGCACGAGCGCCGGCCTATTTTGCAAGCCGCGGGCGGCCCGGGTGGGACGGGGTCTTCGAAACACGCCTCGAAATACGCGATGGCGGGTATGGAGGAGACTTCGTTTGACGTCGACAGCCGGGATAAAGGTCCCCAGCGCTCCAGCGCGGCCGCCCCGGCTGGTTTCGGGCACCCCAGGGGGCTGGCGGAGGACCCGGTAAGACCTGGGTGTTAATCTAACTTCGGAAAGGGGGGCGTGCGTCATTACCGCAAGCGCGGGGCGGGGGCGCACGGTGGCCCGGTTGATAACCAGCTGCAAACCACGAGCGGCGGTTTGGCACCGACCGCGGGGCCGATTCGGTACGGCCACCAGACCACGGGGTTGGGTTCGATTTCGCCTGAAGGTATTACACGCCGAAGAGCACCTTACCTGAACCAACGGAAGGAGAATTTCGTCGGCCTGCGGTTCGTCGGCACCGACGACAGCAGCAGGGACGGGGGTCACGCGGACGGTAAGTACGCGCCGGGCCACAAACACACCACCCCGGCGGACGCGCCGTGGGCGAACCACTTCGACGACGCCAAGTACTCGTGGACCAACCACAACGACGTGTTTGGGCCTGGTGGTGAGCGGCGGCACGTCGCACTGATTCCCGGTGAGCTCACGGCAATCACGGGCAGCAAGGACCCGATGGACACCTCGCACCTTTTCCGGAACCCCGAGTCACCGGACGGCGAGTCAACGCGCGGGAAGTTCCACACGGAGAAGCAACACAAAGCCCTCGGCGAGTATTCAAACCAACTGTCGCCCAGGGACCGATCCAAACCGCCCGCCTGGGGGTGGAACCCGAAACTGGGCAGGAATGAAGAGATTGAACAAATCCCGGACGTCATAGGGACGCACCAGAACCACACCGCGGGAAAGCTTCACAGGAAGAAACACACCGTGCCTGACTTTGACGAGCGCGAGTTTCGCGGGGCGTCGAGGTATGGAACTGGAACTTTCACACCCACCACGCTCCGCCTTCGCGATTGCCCATACTCGTCCTTGCGAAGGGACGGTTATTACCCTGACTGTTCGGCTCGATTACTCTGACTGTTTATTCATACCAATCCCGGATATACACATCACGACCGACTGACACTTTCTTTTCATCTCGCAGTCACACGTTGCAGCACGAACGCATCACGAAGCGCGCGATTGAGCCGGATTGGAAAGTGCGCAACACGTTTGAAACCGTTGGGTTGACGCCTCAGATTTTGGACCCACACATGGACATGCACCGCAACGAAGACAACCGGTTACGCATGGAAGAGGAAAGGCGAGAGCGGCACCGAACACAGTACGCTGTTCCGCACCAGCACCTGGTGCCGCACGCCGGCGCGATGCCGGCGCCGCCCGTGCACCAGGTGAACCGCCGGCGGACGTACGAAGGCGAGCGCAACGTACATCACCAGGACTCGTTCGCCACGGTTGGTTTGACCCCGGTGATGATGGGGGTTCCTCTTGCCGCGCAAGCAGGGGCCCCACGCGCGGACCGGGCCGGGCCCCCAGTCAACCGAAGCGCGGGCGCGCCGTCCGAGATGGTCCAGGAACGAAGGATGGGCAAGCGCGTCACGCAGTACGGCATCGACCAACGTACGTGCAGGGGCTTTCCCAAATCCCGACACGCCGTTTACCGACCCTCTTCGAATGCACTACTCGTGATGTACGGACGCATTGCCAGTACTGCCGTAACGTTTACTGGCGTACTAGCAACTGCGTAGTACGTCACAAACGCACTGTTTCGCCCGATTACGGCCCGACTGCTTGCGCATACCCATCACGAAACACACCGGTACTCAAACCCTGACACCTTTTCGGTTCCAATCGCAGGATCGCACAACACGTTCGACACCGTGGGGAGCGCCATGACGTTCATGAATGGTTACGGGGAACCCATGGGTGAACCCGTGAAAGACCCGCGAACCAGGCAGTCACGGAACTTTCCGTTCTAGGGTTCTTTGGAGGGGTAGGGGGGGGGGTATGTATTCAAGGCCTTGGGAAGGGGGCGGCCGACTGACGAGGACGTACGTCTGTCTCGGTTCATTTAATAATTGTAACGCTTTTTTCAGCGAATCCGCGTCGAGTTCGTTCGTTCTCGTCGCGCGTCGCATCAACCGAAATCTCCCCACCAGAATCAACCGCCGCTTTCCCGCGGACCCAAGCCTTCTTGGCTTATTCCTGTTCCACCTGCCACACGTACCGCGCGCGTCGCGACGACAGGAAACACTCCGCGTTACCGCACACGCATCGAGAGGTTTGCGCGAGATTCTGTCGGATCCTTGAGTGTTCCCATCTCACGGCCCCCTCCGACGCGTCCGTTGTCGAATCCAAACGCGGCGATCGACGCAAATGGCGGGCGGTCCGATCTCGAGTTTGCCAAAGCACGTCCTCGCCGGTTTGGCGAAGTCGCTGGCGGTTTACTCCGGGATGCCCGAGGAGATCGCGTGGGGCCACATCAAGGCCCGCGGGGGTACCCCCCCCCCCCTGGACGGCAAAGGCGCGAAGATGCGAGGTGCGTTGCTTAAGGTCTTGGCGGAGGAGGTTCTTGATGAAAATGGCAACGGCGATGGCGGAAAAAGCGCTTTACGCGACGACGGTACCGGGTTCGAACCGGAACTCTCAAAGCCTTCTAAGAAACCCGTGAAACGCAAGAACTCCACGAAAAAAGACGAACCGGAAGCGAAACCCAGCTCGTCCACGGAAACGCAGCTCACGCGCGCGGTGGGGGTGAAGGACGGAAACGACGGGAGCGACTCGGACTCGGACGAAGTCGCGAGCAAACCCAAACCGGCGCCGCCGGCGAGGGATGAAACGGGCGAGGAAGAATCAGACGAGGAATCTGAATCAGACGACGGCGACCATGACGATGACTCCGAGAACTCTGACGACGCGCCAGAAGAAGAAGAAGAGCACGGTGCGTTTTGGTTCGGCAAGGCCGCCACGGAGGCGCCGCCGCCCCCTGGTGCGAACCCGTTCGCCGCGGCGGACGCGGACAATGATCTGCAAAAGGAAGCCGCCGATCAAATCGCCGAGGCGAAGAAAATCGTCGCCGAGCGACGCGCACTCGCGTCCGCCGCCGCTGCCGCGCTCGCATCTGAAGTGTGCAACATAGAAATCAGGCCGGGAAATGTGGGAAACACGGCCACGGCATCGCACCCGCACCGCGCCGTGGCGTTCACGAAGGAAGCCGTGGACATCGCCGGCGCCGCGGAGGAGAGGGAAATCTCGCGCCGCTCAACCGGCCTGGGCGGCGCTTCCGCTTCCGTCGGCGAGGAGAAACCCACCACCAACACCGGGGCAAGCAGTGAGTGCGCACCTTCCGAACTTGACGGCGACGAAAGAGACAAGCGTGACGACTGCGTGTCCGTAGCGGGGAGCGACTTCCCGGGCAGCGACGCGGGAACGAGCGCGGCGGGCGGGAGCGTGGCCGGCAGCGTCGCGGCGACGCACGGCTCGGAGGAACCGCCGCGGGTGGATGACTTGGTTTCTGTTCTCGGCGACTACGACGACACCGCGTCAATCGCGACCTCGCGAGGAGCTTTACTTGAGGAAGACGAGGATGCTGAGACCTTATCAGACAGCGATGGGAGCGGGGTTGTTTCGCATGGCGATTCGCACGGCGAAAGCGGGTCGGAAGATGACGGCGACGACGACGATGACGATGCCGAATCGGAATCCGACTCGGACGACGACAAGGAAAACGACCCCGAACCGCGCGCCGCGCGGCGAACCGTTTTGCGCGCGCGACGGCCGCCGCGTAACGCCCCGGGACCGGCCGTTTCCGTGGGGGAAACAACGCCCGTCGTCGTCGCGGTCGCCGTCGCGGAGGAGGAGACAAGAACTTCAGACCAGGAGAAGGAGTGAGTGTTGTAGTGAAAGATGCGCTTTTGCCAAATTGCCAAAAATTGCAAAATGCAGCGAGGGATTATTATTTTGGCTCTCAAAAAGCGCGACGTCATCGCATTGCAACCAGTTTCGCGCGCACCGGAAACGCACGATAGCCGCCTCCGTCCGCGCCGCACTCGCGTTCGCGTTTCCCTTTGGGTTGGCGCGTCACCCACGAAGAGGCGTTAATCCGGTCGTGCGCGTCACTCGTTGCGCGACTCGATTCGCGACCGAAACCACGGCAACTGCAGGTGACGACCCGAAACCCGCGTCTGCGATGTCGACACGCTCGCTGCTGTGGTTCCGCAAAGGCCTGCGCGTGCACGACAACCCCGCGCTTTTGCGTGCGTGCGACGGCGCGACAAGCGTGATGCCGGTGTTCGTGCTGGACCCGTGGTTCATGTCCCCAGCGCGCGTGGGGGGGAACCGGGTTCGGTTCCTGTTGGAGAGTTTACGGGACTTGGACGCGAGTTTACAGCAAAGAGGCTCGCGACTCCTGGTGGTGCACGGCGACCCCACCAAGGTGATTCCCGTCGCGCTGCAGAAGTGGCAGTGTATTCGCCTGTGCTTCGAACTGGACACCGAGCCTTACGCGCTAATTCGGGATGCGGAGGTCCGCGAGCGGGCAAACGCAAATCACGTCAACGTACACGCACCGAGCTCGCACACGTTGTACGACATGGATTGTTTGTTAGCCAAGTGTCCGAACTCCTCGCCGCCCACGAACTACGCCACGTTTTTGAAACTCGCCGCGTCTCTCGGGAGCCCTGCGAAACCCGTCCCCGCCCCGGCATCGATTCCGGGGACGATCGACGGGGACATCGCCGAGCTGGTCGCCCTGCTAGGGGACGTTTGTACCGGTCACGGCGTACCGACTTTAGAGGAGCTGGGGTACGAACCGATTGCGGAAAACGAGGGGTTCCCCGCGCGCGGCGGCGAAACCGAGGGACTGCGACGTCTTCGGGAGACGCTTTCGGAACGTACGTACGTCGCCGAGTTCAAGAAACCAAGCACGAACCCCACGACCTTGTGGCGACCGCTGACGGAAGCTTTCAGAGGGTCAAAAATCGAACCGAAGCCGCCGGCGAATCCGTTTGAAGCGGCGAAGCGCAAAGGCGCTGACGGAAAGACCAACTCCAAAACAACAAAAGACACCCTGATGGCCCCAGCCACCACCGCGTTGAGTCCTTACATGAAGTTCGGGTGCGTCAGCGCGAGGACGTTTTACCACGAGCTGCACGACCTGTTGCACGAGCTGAAAGGCGCGCATTCGAAACCGCCCGAGTCTCTGGAAGGCCAACTCCTTTGGCGCGAGTTCTACTACCTCTGCGCGTTCGGGACGCCCAACTTTTACAAGATGGAGGGGAACCGGATATGCCGCCAGATCAACTGGACATGGGATCAAGAAAGGCTGGAGGCGTGGGAAAACGGCAAAACAGGCTTCCCCTGGATCGACGCGTGTATGAAACAACTCAAGAAAGAAGGGTGGATGCACCACCTTTCGCGACACGCCGTGGCGTGTTTCTTGACGCGCGGGGATCTGTTCGTGCACTGGGAAGCGGGCGCCGCGGTTTTCGACCGCGAGTTAGTGGACGCGGATTACGCCCTGAACAACGGCAACTGGATGTGGCTCTCCTGTTCCTGTTTTTTTTACCAGTACTTCCGCGTGTACGGCCCGGTGAGTTTCGGAAAGAAGTGGGACAAAAACGGCGACTTCATACGGAAATACCTCCCCGTGCTGAAGGTACGGATTGGGCGTTTCCCAAATCACAAGTAGACTGTTTGCCCATACAGTTACACCCAAACTCAAGACTCAAGACTGACACTTTCTTTTCTTCGTCGTAAGGACATGCCCGCCAAGTTCATTTACGAACCCTGGCTCGCCCCTATTGAGGTTCAAAAAAAGGCCAACTGCGTGGTGGGGGTGGATTACCCGCCGCCAATGGTGGACCACGCCACCGCGTCCAAGGAGTGCATCGAAAAACTCGCCGCCGCGTACAAGGCGCACAAGGAAGGCACGGGAGAGACGGTCAAAGCGGAGAGCAAGAAACGGAAAGACGCACCAAAGTGAATTTCGTTGTGAAGATTATTTTTCAACCCGAAACGCTTTTCTCGGAAGCCTCGACGCACAACGACGCGCACGCGCCACCCTCCGTAATGTCTTCCGACGCGACGCATACCGCCGTGACTGACACGAGCGGTGATATCGCGACCGCCACTACTCCCGCGAGCCTTGTCTCCCCGCAAACAGCCATCCCCCGCCTCCCCGACCACCTCGTCGTCGCGCACATTCTGATATCTGAGTATTTCGGGGACGATCCCGCAGACCTCGCACGGCTCCGACCGGTGAGCCGTGGGATGCGCGCCGCGGTGTCAGCGACGGGGCTGCGGTTCGCGGAGCTTGGCGAAATTAGTGCCGTGTACATCGGATGTTTAAGCGCTTTGGAGCGCCGGCAACGGCAAGGTCGCCTGTCGCGTCAAAAATACCTTTGTGAGGGAGCGGCGAGGAGTGGACATCTCGAGGTGCTGCAGTCGTTGCGCGCGAACGGCTGCCCGTGGGACGGGTGGACATGCAAGTACGCGGCGGAGGGCGGGCATCTCGAGGTGCTTCAGTGGGCGTGCAAACAAGGCTGCGCGTGGGACGGAAACACGTGCGCGCACGCGGCGTTGAAAGGACACCTCGAGGTGCTGCAGTGGTTGCGTGCGAACGGCTGCCCGTGGGGCATGGGTACGTGCAAAGGTGCGGCGGAGGGCGGGCATCTCGAGGTGCTTCAGTGGGCGCGCGCGAACGGATGCCCGTGGAACGCAAACACGTGCACGTACGCGGCTTTGGGCGGTCACCTCGAGGTGCTGCAGTGGGCGCGCGCGAACGGCTGCCCGTGGGACGAGAGCACGTGCTGGTGTGCGGCGATGGGCGGGCACCTTGAGGTGCTGCAGTGGGCGCGCGCGAACGGATGTCCGTGGGACCGGGACACGCGCCGTTTTGCGAGTGGGCACATACTGGAGTGGGCGGTGGCGAACGGCGCACCCTTATACTGAGAAGAAGTCCCGCGGCGATTTGAAAAGTCGTTTTTTTTACCTTCTTTTGTATAACACGAACGCGCCGTATCGTTGACACCCGTAGTAACTCTCCATAGTACACCGATCGTTAAACATACACGTAACCTTATCCCTTAATAATGTAATCATATCCAGTCCCCTTGCTGCAGTTTCAAGGGAAGATACACCTCGGACAGGTACTGGAACCCGTAGCTGGAAAGCGCCTGGATCTCGGCTTTGGTTTTCGTGTGCAGCATGATTTCAATTTCCTTGACCCACTCGGGGTTTTGCTGGATGAACTCTTCCTTTAACATGTGTTGCCCGGTTTCGATATCTTTCGCTGACATCTCAAGCCTGCACTGTTCGGGGATGTTGAACTTGTCCAGATCGCTCGGGCGGACGCCGAGCCACTTGATGTCTGGAGTGGTGAGGTTAGCGCTGTCAAACGCCATGTTTTTCGAGCCTTGCATGTAGACGCTTATTATTTTCAACCCGTACGGGTCCGCGTCCACCAACGCGAGGACGGGTATGCGCAAATCCCGTTTCAGTTTTGACAGAAAAAGCCGCGTCGCCACGTCAGGCTGGCCTTTCGCGGTGATTATGACGCACGGGAACTTCTGGTAAAACCGGTCCTCCGCTAGGCGCATAAACGCGGCGTCTTTTTCAACCAAAAGCACGAACTTCGCGTCGCTGCGGAAGTTTGTGACCTTGTCTATGTTCGAGGGAATGGCTTTGCCGCCGATTCCCATTTTGGTGCAGTCGATTTCGTCCCCATCCTCGTTGTATATCAAACGACCCACCACCACGCCTTTCTCGGACGCCACGACGTGAAGCGAGTTCCTGGTGCACCCTAGTAAACAAGAGATGTCGTCAAGCACGTTGTCCGAGTCTTTCTGGTCTTTAAACAGCTTCACGTCCGTGTAAAACAAGTCGCGCTTGGTGACGTGGATGCCTTTTTGCAAAACGCTGTGCACGAGCTGCATGACTCTTGTTAAAATCGCCACTTTCCGGACGGACGCGGTGCTGGAAAACGACGTGTGCGTGTGCTTGTCCTTCAACACGATGCGATCCAGTTGCTCTAAATACACCTGGTCGTTCGCGCCTCGCGACGGTAACGAGTACCCGAAACCCTCCCCGTCCAACACGTTCTTCGCGATCGCGACCATTATCTGCTCAATCGCCGCGGCGACCTCCCGGCCGGGCAAATCCACAACCTCCCGGTACGAATCCGTCAGGTTCAAGTTTTGAAGAGTCTTGCGCACCTCCGGTTGGCGCTTCACCGCGGATTCCAAGGCGTGCACTTTCGCGAGCACCTCGTCGATGGAACCCGCCCTACCCTCCCGCCCGTCACGCAGTTTCTTCAAAGCGTTGTTCACGCCCTCGTCAGGGGCCTTGCCGCCAGCGCGCTTGGGCGCCATCGCGGGAACGAGCAGGCCAGAGACGCGCGTCTCGATCTGACTGCTGAGTCGGCAGTCGGCACATGGATTCAAAAATTCGTTGTCTGTCGTCGAGATTTAGACCGCGACGCTTTTTTCTCGCGTCCACGTGTCCTCCGTCACCGGCGCCCAACCTGGCGCGTGCCCCACGCCCTGACCACAGCACTCCGCTCGTGACCGCTGAGGTGAGTCTTCCCGAGCTCTTGACAACGGCAGCGCCGCCTAGGGACCCATTCTGCTCGGAAGCACGACCGTTACCCCGTGTTCGTCCCGACCCCACATCGGTTTATCCAATCCGCACAAGCGCGTCGTCGCCGACGATCGGTCGCAATGTTCGCCAAGCTTCCGCCCGCGGGCGCGCGCCTGGCGGCGGTGGGTTTGATTTCCAGCCGCGGGCGCGTGGCGCACGCGAAGCAGCGCGCGAGTGTGGTGTCGAGCCAAACTCGCCGCCCGGTGGTTGCCGCGCGTGCCACTACTCGCAGAGACACGCACGTCGCGTCCGCCGCCGTGCATTTGGGCACACCCACCAGCGAGCGCGAAAAGTGTTTCGTGACCACCCCGATTTACTACGTAAACGACCGGCCGCACATAGGCCACGTGTACACCAGCACCGTGGCTGACGTGTACGCGCGGTTCCAGCGGGGCTTGGGCAAGGATGTGTTTTTCCTCACCGGCACGGACGAGCACGGGCTGAAGGTTGAGCAAAGCGCGGCGGCGAAAGGCGTGGCGCCGCAAGTTTTGGCGGATGAAAACTCCGAACAGTTCAGACGCGTGATGTCCTCCATGAACATCTCGTTCGACGGGTTCATTCGCACGACGGACGCGTCGCACGTCCACCAGGTCCGGAAGTTCGTGGAGCTGTTAAAGGAAAAAGAAATGGTGTACCTCGGGGAGTTCGTCGGGTGGTACGACGAAGGCCAGGAGGAGTACTACACGGAAACCAAGGCGAAGGAGCTTGAGTACAAGTCGCCGATTTCGGGGAAAGACATGGTCAAGTCCAGTGAGGAGAACTATTACTTCAAGCTCAGTGCTTTTCAGGAAAGGCTGGAGGCGCTACACGAACAAAACCCGGAATTTTTAACCCCCGCGCCGCGAAGAAACGAGATGATCGAGCGCCTGAAAACCGGGCTCAACGACGTGCCGATTTCGCGCACGAACTTCACCTGGGGCGTTTCAATGCCGGGGGACGAGAAACACGTGGTGTATGTCTGGATCGACGCGCTTTTGAACTACATCACCGCGCTTGGTTTAGGCGAGACGGACGGGGAGGGCACCGCGGGCAGTGAAAACGACACCGCCGCGGTTCGACGCCAAGCCGGGGAGCTGAAAAAGTACTGGCCCGCGAGCGTGCACGTCATGGCGAAGGAAATCAGCTGGTTCCACGCCGTGATTTGGCCCGCGCTTTTAATGGCCCTGGAGATGCCGCTTCCGGAACGAGTGCACGCGCACGGGTTTTGGATCCGGGACGGTAAGAAAATGAGCAAGAGCCTCGGTAACTTTGTGGATTTGGAGGTTATCGACCGGTTCACGACGCACTACGGGTTGGACGGGTTCAGGTATTTTTTGTTAGTCGAAGGTACGGCCTTGGGGCTTTCCCAAATCCCAATACTGTTTTACCCAAGCTGGTGACTGTTGTCCGTACATCGCGATATACAAGACGTTAACCACTTTGTTTTACCCATCGCAAGGCCCGATCGCGGGACAAGACGCGAACTTCGCGAGCGCGCGCGTGCATGAGGTGTACAACACCGACTTGGTGAACACGCTGGGGAACTCGTTATCGCGAACGAGCGCGATGATAAACAAATACTACGACGGGGGGGTGGTGCCTGGTGAGGTTAGCGTGACGACAGGAAACACGGTGACTTTCGACCGGTACGATTGGCCTGCTACGTGCCGAGAAACTAAAAATGAAGTCGAACGCGCGATCGGCGCGATGGAGCTCCCGAAAGCCGCCGCCGCCGCCATCGCGCTGGTCGTGAAGGTTGACCTGTTCATCACCGAACAGGAGCCGTTTCGGATGGCCAAGGACGACACGAAGAAAGAAGAACTAGGCGCGTGCCTGTACCAGTGCCTCGAGACGCTGCGCGTCGCGTGCGTGCTGCTGGAGCCGTTTTTGCCAAACAAAATGGCGGAGGTGAACGCGCACATGCGACTCGGGGAGGGTACGTTCCACGACCGAACCAAGTGGGGAGGCTTAGTGCCAGGCTCGACGGTGACTAAAATGGCCGTGTTCCCGCGAAAAGAAGCCCTGGATGAACAAGGAATGCCGGTTGTGAGTTAAACACGAGAGCCGGTTTGTCGTAAGATGGTCGTATGACAATCATTTCCGTTTGCGCGGAAGTCTGTCCCACCCCGCGTAACCCGTCAATCACGCCAATTCGTGTGCCCCGTTCGTCACGAAACCCATCTCCCTTTTGTACGAAACCTCTTCTTTCCAGGTTAAACGGTCGTGGAACCAGTTCGACGAGGAGGACCGCCTTGACTTGCCGGTTTTGTGCTTGGTGGTGAACACTGCGTCCAGGGAACAGGTTTTTTCCGGGTTCACGAAAATTGAATCGGGGTCGATTTTAGCTTGCCGGTACAAACAAGGCGCCAGGTTTTCCGAAGTCGCCCAGCCCGGAATGGGTTTCTTCACACCGGACTCGTCCTCTTCGGATTCGCTGTCGCTGTTTTCGCGGTACGGCGAGATCTGGTACGAAAAGTCTGCGGGCGCGCCGTGCAACAAGGATGGGGCCGGTTGAGCTCGGGGCGCCGGCGTGACTTGCGCCGCGACGGGAGCGGCGGGTCGGGACGGAGCGCTTACCACCGGCGTCGCCGCCGCGACTGACGGAGCACTGACAACCGTGCCGTTTGTGCTCGCCGCATGCGTCTGTGTCCCGCCCGCCACGGTGGTGTGTCTTTCTTGAGTCGATAGCCCGTTCGCGTTCGACGTTTTCGCCGCCAAAGCTGCGTTGGCGCGGTTGTTGGCCACGAAATCAAGCAGGCGTCTTTTTTTCTCATCCGCCGAGTCCAGCGCGCCGGGTTGAGCCGGGCCGTCGCCCTGTTCGCTCGCGCCGCGCGTAACACCCCCGGCCGCGGTTTTCCGACCCAGCGCGTGCTCCTGCTCCTCCACCAAACGTAACACCCGGAGTTGTTTTTCCTCAACCTCCCGCTGCGCCGCCTCGGTTTCTTCGCGCATGGTTTGCATCTTCAAAGCGCGCGCTTTTTTTTCCCCTTTTTCGCGCACCTCGCTTTCTTCCTTTTGCATTCGCCGGGTCTCGAGTTCCGTTTCCCTTAAAACCCGCTCCTGCTCCTTCTGTTTCTCAACCAAATCCAGCTTCGAACGGTTCTCCGCTTCAAGCCGCGCTCGCGACTCCATCGCCCGTTGAAGGCGCTCCATCACCGACCCAGCCGCGGCGCCGCCCGCGATCACTCCAGCCGCCGCCGCCGCCGGTTTGGGCGCCGCCACAACGGGTTTCGCCGAATTCGCCGCCGCCACCCGCGCCGCCATCATCCCCTCCTTCCGCGCGCGTCTCTCTGTCTCCCGCTCCGAATCCGCTTTCCTCGCCGCGTCCGCGAGCTGCAGGGCTTTGAGCTTGCCATCCGATGCGGGTTTCGCCGCGCTGGGTGGCGGTTTCGGAACAGGTACTGAGTCCGCAAGTTTCTCCCGCGCTTCGGAAACAACAGCGACGGGTTTCTCTTCGTACCCCGCCAACGGCACGAACGACGTCATCAAATCGGGCGCGAGCTTTGGTACTGGAGGCGGCGCCGGTTCCGGTTCCTCAGCGGCCACCGGCGCCGCCTCTGGCATCTCCACGGGCTGTGGCTCCTTCTCCAAGGACTGTTCGAACAACGAGTTGGAGAAAAGCGGGACGTCCGCGTCCATCACGGCGGGCGCGTCGTTGTTTTCCGTCTCGCGTACATTCGCCACGGCGAGGAGTTTCTTACCGAACGCCGTGCCGCCGCTTTTCCCGCCCGACTCGCCGCTCCTCGGGGTCTTCGCCGTGAAGCAAGTGACAGGCGTCGCCGCGACATCGTCCACAAGCGCGGCGTCCGGTACCGCCGCCGCCGGCTTCGGCGGCACCCCCAACGCGCTCCGCCCCGACGCCGCCGCCAAACGACCACCCGCTTTCTTGGTTTCAGAAACGCTCTTGCTGGCGCTCCTGGTGGTTGGCCCCCTCGACGACGACGAC
>Ga0115007_10000430_pt1 | contig 27697 bp, 28 predicted proteins | sample ArcOceMetagenome_2_FD_87166 | JGI IMG/M metagenome (GOLD analysis project Ga0115007, IMG submission 87166) | Marine eukaryotic phytoplankton communities from Arctic Ocean - Arctic Ocean ARC135M Metagenome | ecosystem: Environmental > Aquatic > Marine > Oceanic | place: Arctic Ocean | collected...
AAACTTAATGGAGGATTTCTAAAATTTAAATCAGGCAGTTGTCAAATTATTTGGGACGAGTTTATAAAATGTCCTGAAGTATGGCAATTAAATTGGTATAAAACTGGTGTTGTACATTACAAATATTATGGAGAACAAAACTTTATTAATTGGATGTGTGATTTACATAAAATTAATTTAACATTAATGCCACCTGAATGGGTTTGTAAACTAACAAATAATGAAGAAGAAGATAGATATAATAATTTTCAATATATGGAAAAATTTAATAAAGATTATATGATACTAGATAAACCAAATGATGATATTAAAGTTGTACACTTTGCTAATCCAAACGCCAATATACATACTAGTAAATATTCTTGGATAAAGGATTATTGGAAATGAGAATAATTTGTGTAAATACAGGTACTAAATTTGACTCTTGGTATACAAGAAATCTGAAACATATGATAGATACATACTCTGGTTTAAAGTATGATGAGTTTGTTGTTATAGGAGTTGAAAATTATAAAGGTGTTTTTAATAAACTTCAAATGTTTGACCTCTATAGAGATGGAGAAAACTTATATTTTGATTTAGATATTTGTATCTATGGTAAAGTACCTAATTTAATTAGAAAAGACCCAACTGTTTTATACGCTTGGTGGAGAGATAGAAAACATACAACATTTAATTCATCTATTATATCTTGGACTGGCGACCAATCTTATATCTATAATACATTTAAAAAAGATCCTAATATGTGGCAAGAAAAATACAATAAAGGTATTGATGAAATGTTAGAAAAAGAAAAATTAGTTGTTAATAATTATGATAAAGTTTGTTATTCTGTAAAAGGTAATGAATATAAACCTAAAGATGATAACTATAGTATTATGTTATTTAATCAAAAACAATACTTAATGGAACCAGGTTGGACTGGTTGGTGGACTAATTACTTTCTTTCCAGATAATAATAAAATTGTCAAGTGCTTCTAATGGTGTTTTAGATTTTCTTATAGCAGTTTTAACTTCTTCATTTTTAGAATTTTTTACTGTATCTTGTTCAAATAAAAAGATTTTAAAATTAAATAAACGGTCTATATGTTCTTGCTTATCACTTAAAAAGAAGTCCATTAATAATTTGAAAAAATCAGAATCAACATTTTCTATTATTCTTTTTAAAAAACCTTCCTTCACAGCAACTTTTTTTACCATTGACTCAAAATTTCGCCTCTCGTCTTTCTTTTTCTGCCAAGTATTTTCGTGAAGTTGGTCTAAAGAGCAAATTTCTAATAACTCTTTACAGATAGGATTGTCTGGATTGTATTCAAGTATATAAGGATATACTTTTGTTTCTTCATCATCTTTTAATAAAATTTCAATATTTTTTCTTTCATTGTCTATAAAACTCGCTGTAATAAAAGTGTCTTTAGTTATCATTAATTTGTTCTCCTGTTTTCTTCTATATATTTATTCAACTCATATTGAGGTTCCCAACCATAGCTTGTCATTGCGTCTATGTTTGCTTTGTTATCAAGTCTTTCAGTATCACCACCAACTCTTTTTTCAGGAGTAATACCAAAGTAGTTCATCATATCAGTTAACTTATGTGTAGTACCTGTGCCTATATCTATTGCACCTGTCTTTTCTTTAAATGCTGAAATTGATTTGTGTCTTAATATAGATTCAATCGCTGAACAAATATCATATACGTGTATAAAATCTCTACTATGATTTGTATTAATATATGGCACATCATTTTTTAATATTTTTGGTATCAACATAGTATCTCTTGCACCAGGTCCATATACAGTAGTAAATCTCATACCTAAAGCATTTGCTGGAGCAATTAGTTCCATACCATACTTGCTCATTGCATAAGGATTTCTCCAGGGTTCATATGCAGTACTTGAACTTGCATATAAAATTCTTGTATTTTTAAAATGGTCAAAGATTCTTTGACTTACGATAACGTTTTGTTTCCAATAGTCTGTAGGATTTTCAAAACTATCTCTAACACCAGATAGTCCTGCTAAATGTATAACACAATCAACATCATAATTTAAATCACAAGTAAGTAATTCTTTACCTGTACTACGGTCTAAACCAATTACGTCAAATGATTTTTTTTCTAACCAAGTTGAAAGATTTTTACCAATAAATCCATCACTACCTGTTAATAATATCTTCATAATAATATTTCATTTCTAACTCTTATTTATTTTCAAATACCAAGTATTTGCTGTATTTGCTGAACCATTTGGGAACTCTTGCGCTCTATAATCATCACCATCAACTTGGTGTGTTTGATAATCTCCTGTACCTGTCAGTATTGTATCTGCCATACCAGTCCCTCTATTTGTTCCTGTTGTATAACTGTAAGTTATTTTAAAACCATCTACTGAAGCAGCGGCAGTATATTTAATATGACTTGCTAATAAAGTTTCAAAAGCAACTTCTGTATAATCTCGTAAATCATTTCCACCCATTATATAAATTGGATTTCTTGTTAAAGTATTATCAGCACCATTGACTCTATGCAAATAATAATTTTGAATTGTTGTAGGTTGGTCTAGTGCCTCACCACCAATTGTATATGTGCCTGAAGCTTGACCTGTAAAATTTTGACTTAATGTTAATGTATTAGTATTAATTTCAGTTATATAAGTTGGACTTGTAGCTTTATCTGGTAGAGTTGAGTTGTCTTGTCTAAAAATTGTCATCCCAACAGATAGGCTAGTTACATTATTTACAGTTATTGTATTTGTGCCATTTGCACCAAGACTAGAATAAGTTTTATCGTAGTTCTGTCCTATTCCAGCAGCGTCACCTGTATAAGCAGTTGTATCTGCTTGAGTATTTACATAAATTGGTGTTGCGTCAACTAAAGTAGAACCTGCAACACTAGTTACTGTATTAATATGATATGTTCCACCTTGTTCAGTTGTTGTAGTTGCTGCTACTAATTTATCTATTGCAGGATGTATAAATGTATCTTTAACATCTTGCAACGTCATAGATTGAATATCTCCACCTGCTGTTTTATAGACAGGCCAAGTTTTTCCTGAATCAGTTGGTGTTGAACCAGAGGTTGGAGTTTGATTTATCTTATCGTAAGTAATAGTTACTGTTGTAGGTTCTTCTGTTGTTGCTTCATTAGGAAAAGAGGAATTATGTGTTGACATAACACCAGCTTGTTGTCTTGTATCAGTTATTGATCCTACATTACCACCAGAAGCTATTACTGATAATGCTACAGATGGTGTTTGTGAATATTGATAAATTGCTTGTGATATTATTTGGTCAACTTCGGCCGAAGTCATTTCTTTCAAATTACCGCCTGTATAGTATAAAGGAGCTCGTACAGCCATAATTTAATATCCTATGTAGCACTTCCAACAATTGTCTTTTGAGCTACTCCCGCTGAATTGTATATTACTAAAGTTGATGAAGATGTAAAGAGAGTACCTGTTGCATATCCTGTTGTATTAGTTAAAGCAACTGTTCCTGTTGAGTCAGGTATTGTTACTATTCTTTCTGCTGTAGGGTCTGTAGGTCTTATATATGTTTTAAATGCGTCATCTGTTGCACCTTCAAAATAAATACCTAAATTACTATTTGCACCTGTTAAGTAAATATATCCACCTGTTGTTATATTATTTGTTGATATATGACTATTTCCAAAACTAACACTATCTCCTGTGCGAGCAGAAATAGTATTTGTTCTTAATGTTCCTTCAACTTGAACATCATCATTAATATGAATTACAGTAGAATCTGTAGATGATATTGTATTACCAACTATTGAAACTGTTCCTAATGTATTCGTCCCACCTGTAGTTGTAATACTAGGCGCTATTAAATCATTTGCTGTAATAGAACCAGTTGTTGTAATATTTTCATTACCAAAATCTATAGTACCACTTGAATCTAAAATAGAACCACTTTGTAAAGTCATAGTTCCTGCAGATACAATTGGAGATGATAAAGAAGTAGTAATATTAACAACATTTGTTAAACCAATTGTTAAAATATCTGGAACAGATACAACAGCAGTTGTTTGGTTTGAAACACCTTTAAATACAGCAGTTTGACCTGCACCAATTTGCTGTACAGTTGAAGTAGAATCTTCCATCTTCCAACCTTCAGCAGCAAAAATTTGCCCAGCTAATTCATTAACAGCACCTATGACACTAGTTGCTGACATTGAAGCGTCTAACGTTCCTATATCTCCAAAGTCATTTAGACACATATCGTTAAAATTCGTTCTAAATTGTTCTAGTGTATCTGTTAATGCTATATTTCTTACAGCCATTTTATTTTACAACCTTCTTAATTAAATCTTTAATTTCTCTTAAATCTTTCTTTAAATTATTTATCTCGGTACACATAACTCTAAATTTATCACCACTCACTTCTCTATCTCTAAATCTTTTCATATAGATAGCATACTCGCTACTTCTTTTTACTATTGCGTTAGTTTCTACATTTCTAACTAAATCTGAATACCCTTCAACTTTTATCACACTCATTTGATTAGATTGCTAATGCAATTCCTCTCATATCTTTTACTTTAGGTGGGTATGATGATATACTACCTTTCATTACAATTTTAGTTTGGAATGAAGTAAAGTCTGTTAATCCACTTACTGAATATTTGTATTCTCTAAATGTTGAATCATTTTCTGCAGGAGCAATTATAGTATCTTCGCTACCATCTGAATTAAATGGCGTCCAATTTATATCTTCAATTTTTCTTGTTTCAGCACCACCAGATATTCTATAATAAAGTTTAACTTGTGAACTTGAACGTATATTTGCTGACAATCTTATATCAAGAGAAGTAGAGTTATTTTCTAAAACAATAGGTCTAGTTAAGTAAATACCTGCTGTTGAACTTCCAACTGGAGCAGTATCATCAACAAAGTCTGGTGTATTACCAGTAGTTGGATTATTTAATCTATTTTGTATTGTATAAGCACTAACTCTTTGTAAATCTATAACAGGTGATACTTTAGTATTTGTAGTTTCCATTTCTATATTTACAAATAAAGATTTTACACCTGACATTTCATTTGTTTCATTAATTGCACTTGCAACCATTTTAGGTGAAGTACAATAGATATTATCATTTGCAATTATAGAACCAGCATTTGCAACTGAAACTGTAATAAATTCTGATTCTGAACCGTGTATTGATTGTCCAGTAGTAGGTCTTAATTTATAAGACATACTAGTACCTGGTAAACTCATTGTTGATAAGTTTAAATTAATAACATCATACAATCTATTTTGTGTTGCATAAACAGCATTACTTCCAATATCTCCTGAAGTAGTTGCGTTTGTTGAACCTGGTATTTGTATATCATAACTGTCTAAAGTTATATTTGATATACTCGTATATGTTCCATTAATTGAACTATGCGCCAATCCATTATATGTTCCTGCAGGAACTCCAGATACAGTTACATTGTTTGATGTTCCGTGCATACCGTGATTTTGATGATACACTCTAACAATATCAGAAGCATTTGTTGTTCTAATTGGATTGTTTTTTAATTTTCTTGATGGTAATACGTCATTAACAAGTGTAATTCTACCAATTGATTGTGTAAATTCTGCTCTCTTCATTGTAAATTTAACATCTTCGTTTTGTTCAGCAGTCCAAGTTGAACCGTTTTGAGATTTAAACATAACACCAGCATATGGTTGTTGTGATATTGTTCTATCTGAACCTAATACTGTTTCACCTAATCTTCCAACAAATGCTGTATAAGCATTAGAGTTTGCCATAATGACAAAACAATACTCAACATTTTCTTGTACATACACAGGACTTGCAAAATTAAATGTAGTCGCTGTTGTTGCGTCTGCACTTGTATTAACTGAACTTGGATTTAATGTTGTTTCACTAAATGGTAAAATTGTTGATCCTGGATATCCATTTACTACTTCTCTTATTTGAACTGTAACTGGAATAGTAGTATCTTTTGTACCGAAAAATAAATCAACAGAAGTTAAGAATACACCACCAACATCATCAATCATAAATGTTTGTGCTAATGGATCAACCCAACCAACCGTTCTTTCACTTCGTCTTGTAGATGACCTTGTAATACTTCTATTTTCTGTAGTACCTTGTCTTTCTATTCTTGCTTCTCTTGTTGAGATAATTGTATTCTGTACAGTTTCTAAAATTCCTCTTGCGACATAATCTGCTTCTGCTGAAGTTTCTACATCTATACTTGTATCATTTGAAGATGAACTTGTTAATCTGAATACTCTTTGACCTGTTCTCCATCTTGGATTTGCGTCAACAGTTGGATCAGGAATTGCAAAAGTACCTGAACAAGCACCGTTAGCGTCTGATACAATGTTTCCACCTAATGAACCACCGTTTGGTGTACAATAAGTTGATACGTTAACACTATCAAAGTAAGGATAAACTTTTGTATTTGGTTTCATTCTTGTTCCACTAAATGTTATTGTTCTACTTCTAACAAATGGAACAAAAGCAACATTAACAATTCTGTCGCCAATTGAATTTCTTACTACTTGAGGAACTAATTGTTGTCTTAATCCTGTTCTTGTTTGTTGAACTGTTTGAGCAGTTTCTATTTCACTAGCAACCCAACGTCTTCTTCCAGATTGACCACTACCAACATCTCTACTTGAAACATCTCTAGTTGAACCTGACCAGAAATCTTGCCAATCATTCCATACTGTTCCTATTTCAACACCGTTTAAACCGTTATTTGGAATTCCAGAAACTAATGTATCAAAACCACCAACATTGTTTATAACTAATTCTGGTCTTCTTTCTGTTTCTTTCCATTCATCACTTGGTGGTGTTAAGTCTACTGTACCTGACCAAGTAAATACATCAAATGGATTTACGTTTACACTCTTACTAGCAAAAGGTTGCGTTATTAAAGCAGTTTCACTAAAAGGTAATGTTAAACAATCTCCAGTTTTTTGATAACTTCCTGATGTTCTATCAGAAGCTACTATAGCAGTACCGTCATCATCTGCTTCTATTAATTGAACTGCGTCCTCATTAAACATAGGTCTTAATTCACCTTTTGCCATATCAATAGATGATTTGTAATCTTGATTACCAACATCACCAATATTATGACCGCTAAAGTTATCTACAATAATTCCATTTTTAAATCTATCAAAACCATTTGCGTCTTGTATTTGTAAATTCTGTGCTTGTGTTTCTAACAATGATAATTGAGTATAGTATTCCATATTCTCAATTCTATTTTCTAAATTACCAATATCTCTCATTGTATATCTTCTGTTATCTGCTTTTTTAATAACAATATCATTTAAAGATATTACATATGATGGTAATTCTAAAGTATATAAATGCATTGCACCATCTAAAGTTTTTGGTACTTGTGGTTCTAATGCACTTGCACCGTTAGAAACTTTAAAGTTTCCTTCTTTATCTAAAAAGATTTTATCTATTCTTGGTAAATAGTATTCAAAATCAGAAGTAATATCCGTTGCAAATTTAATAACATCAACTGTAGAAGCTCCTGTACCGTCATAAGAACGGTCTACGGTACCACTATCTATTGTTGAAGCGTCATCTACTCTTGGTCTAAAATCTAAGCAATCTCTTAAAACAAAAGACTGACCAGTTGTATCAGATATATAAGTTGGTATATTTTCATAATCAACAATACCTGAATAAGAGTCTACATCAAAGTAATCTCCAGAACCGTGAGAGAAATAACTAAATGTAACTAATAATCTTCCTGTAGGTGTTAATGCACCTGTTATTTTTTTAATTCTTCCAATGTCATAATAATTATCTCTTTGTCCTGTATCTAAAGTAAATCTATTTGTAATATCTGTATCACCTGCTATTGCATTTGTACTAAAGTCAGCAGACATCTTAACAGAGTCTAGTGTATAAACATCTGCTTTACTTAAACCAATTATTCCACTTTCTACAGTTGCTTGTGTAGAAATTTGTACTGTTTGTGAAGAATTTAAAGTTTTAGTTTTAGAACCTGCAACATTTCTATTAACTGTTGCTAATATTTTTACTTTATGTCCTTGATAATTAGTTCCAAAATTTAATGTTAAAGTTTTACCTGTTGGAGAACCACCCAACGTAAATATTGCTGCTGATAAATGATTAGTACCACTTACACTTAATATATCACCAATTGTACCACTTGGACCAGCACCAGTTGTCATAATAGATACAGAAAAATCTTTTTCTACTAATCCACTAAATGTTTCATTTGTTCCTGCTGTAATTGAAGCGTCACCATTGCTTGATAATGTTGCTGTGAAATGTCTTCTAACTGCAAAATTTGTATCTGTTATTCCTGAATTAACAGTTGTCTTTAATGTTTTAACTGTTTCAGTCGGCATTTTAAATATAGAAACATTTTTATTTGAATCTTTTATTGCGCCTCGTCCTCTAGTAAACGGTGATTTTAAAACATCAGCACCTGCACCTAAAGTTACTGCAAAACTTGTATCGCTAATAATATATGCAACTTCATTTGTTTCTTCAAGAGGAGTATTTGTTGTGTATGTAATTTTATCTCCAATTTTTAATTCATCTGTAAATCTTGTACCAAATCCACTAATTATTTTTCCTGCACCTGCGACAGATATTGTACCTGTCAAATTAACATTATCTCTCACTACATCCGAGGTATACGTAGGAGAACCTGCCATTGCAACTTGTTTAATATCAGAAGGACCAAAAGATGTTGCTGCTTGACGTCCTAGAATATTTGTTTGTAAAATCGCTGTATTACTTGAAGTTCCACCTGTAATTGTTTCACCTGCAACGAAACCACCTTGTACATTTGAAACTATTACAACTCCGTGTGTTGCATTTCCACCTGTGCCTGTTGTTGTACAGTTAACAGTAGTTGTTCCATCTAATTTATATAATTGAACATCTGTAGTGTTAAGTACTCTAACTGTAAATGTTCCACCAGCAGTTACAACTGAATCAATTGCCCAAGAAGTTGCACCTGCAATAGTAATTTGTTGTCCATCTTTAAGATTATGTGTACTAGTAAATTGACATAAGCTAGGATTTGCCGCTGTTAAATTTGTAATTGGAGCTGTTTCTGTTGTTGATGTTGATTGAACAACACCAGTTGCGCCAGAAGTAGAACCAGTTACAATTTCACCAGAAGTAAAACTTTGAGCTGTTAGTATATTTAAATGATTAAACATTTCTATATCAAATAGATAATGTTTATGAATAGCAGAAGCACTTCCAAGATGTGGAAAAATATTGTTTGTAGCAGTACCAGATGAATATTCAAATCCTCTTGTTTTTGCTCTACCTATTATATTAATACTTGATTCAGCACCAACATTAGGAGTACCTCTAACAGCAGTTGCTGTTTTATATAAGGTAACATTTTTAAATGATTCTGAATCTCCTGAAACGAAACCAACATCTGGAGCACCATATGTATTGGTTACATTTAAGTAATTGCCTAAATTAAATCTTGTTTTAAAATTATTTTCTGAATCAAACTCTCTTGTCTTGTCAATATCAACAAAAGTTGTTCCTATTGTTTCTAATTCATAACCACGAACATATGCTTTACCAGGACCCATACCAACAGCAATTTTAGTTTCTTTTCCACCTGCGCCTGAAGTATAGATACCTCTATTATTTCCTGATATTAAATGTTCTCTTAAATCTAAATCAAAATCTCTTAATGCATAATCACCAGATTCATCAAATGTTCTACGAGCAAAAGTATCTTCTATTACAGCGTATTGTGTTGTTCTAACTTGATTTTGAATTATACCATTTTTTAATCTTAACAACTCTACAAAGTTTGCGTCTGCTGTTGAAGATAAAGATAATTTTGTTAATGTTAAAAGTATTTTAAATCTATGAGCACCAGGAGCATTTTGATTTGATGTTCCTTGAGCATTATCATTTAAAGATGAATCAGTATTAGGAGTTACAAAAGATTCTGTAACTAATAATCCAACTCTATATGAAGGTGTGTTTGTATATTTGTCTAGTATAACTGTCTGTGCTGAAACTTCAACGTGATATCCATTAATATAATAAACACCTGCTTGAACTTCGGCAGCACAACCTTTATGTGTTGAAGCAACAGTCGCTGTAGCAGCTAAAGAATTAATTGTACAATTTAATATTTCTGTATCAGTAAAAGAAGTTGATGTATTATCTGTTCCAGTTTTTGTATATTTTACAAATAATGTATCAGCATCTGTTCCGTCAGCGATAGCAACACCAACACATTTTGCAACAACGCCTGAAGTTGCACCTGTTAGAATTATATCTTTATAATCTGCTAAAGTTGAGTTTGATTTTGCTGAAAGTTTTACTGAACTGTAATTTAAGTCGTACCCGATTTCTCCAGGTATAACCATAGCACCTTTTTCAAATAGATGGTCACTAACTCTCTCTACTTGATTTTGTAATTGCGTCTGTGATTGTGTTAACTCTCTCGCCTGTACAGCAAATGCTGGTCTGAATAGAACTCTATGAAATTTTTTACTTTCATTAAAGTCATCAAAGTAGGGCGATAAGTTAAAATCTGTTGGACTTGGCATTTATCTCTCCTAAAATTCTATAATCAGTTTGATATTCTCGGTTTGGTCAGCAGCTCTAGTAATTGGCGCTCTATTCTCAACATAAACTATTTCACCAGAACCGTGGTCAATTTCCGAACTAGAATATCCGTTTGAAAATGTTTGACTATTAACTGTACCTGTTGTCGTTGCAGGTGTTAAAGTTGCTGATGTATTCGCACCAGTAATAATATTTGTGCCGCTAAATGCTGTTTGATTACCGTTAGTATCTACTCCCTCATCATTGTGTCTTGTTTGAATATAATATAGAATTTTATTTGTTGGATCCCACTCTACTACTTTACCAACTGCACCTGTGCTTGCTTGTGAAATTTTTTCATCAACTGAAAATGTTAAAGCACTAGTTGAACCAACAGCAGCACTTGTTGCTCTTAACGTAGAACTTGTTGCTGCCGAACCTCCTGATTTCGGGTCTCTTATTAAACATACTTTTCTAAAATCGTTTGCAACAGTTATGTCACCTGAATTTGCTGATTCTGTTCCTTCTAAACTTGTATTCAACATAACAAAAAATCCACCTAAATCTTGTACTGCATTAAATCCGTGTCCACCTTTTGGTTCAATTATACAATCTAATTCTGTAGTAATTAATGCAACACCACCAGCAGCATTTATATCTGCAAGTTTAATATATGCGTAAGTATATCCTGTTCCTGGAGTAGTTACGGTTACCGCTGTAACTGCACCTGAAGCAATGGTTACTGAACAAACTCCACTTGATCCATCTCCTCGTATTGCAATACCTGTATGTGTTCCGTCTGTACCAGCAGAACCTGCTGTTTTAATTTTTATTATGTTAATTGCACCATCTACAGCAGCAGCACTAACTGTTCCGTTTGTAGAAACTGCCATAAAATCTACTGATAAAAAATCTGCTTGTTGAGCAGCAGTTAAAGTGTAAATATATTTCCACTTGTATCCATCAGCAGTTGCTAATATTGTTGTTGATGTTCCTGTAGGTTCTACAGTTGAAGTACCACCGTTATTATTATCTAAACATTTATATACGTTTCTAGCAGCAGTTAAAACATAGAAAGTTGCGTCATATAAAGTAGCAGCACCACTTGTTGAAGTTTGTGCTGTTGTTCCGCCTGTAATGTATTCTCCATAATCGTGTCTGTAATAATCATATACAGTAGCAGTCGTCCAATTTCTTCTAGGAATTGCAAATCCAGCATTTGTACTTGCAACTTTTTTACAAGCAAGCAAGTCATCATATGTAAAATTTTGTGTATTTTCGTTGTCTATAGGAGTCACAGGTAATGCGTCTGTTCCTTCATTATTTGTTCTTCCATCACCTCTTGTAGAAGTAGCAAATGGTTGAGGTCTTCCTATACCTAAATAGAAAGTATTTCCTGACGCTTCAGAAAACGCTTCTTGGAATTGTTCCGAGTTGTGTATTCTGAATTTATTTGTTATAATTGCTGGCATTCTTATTTCCTTTATCTATATTTATACAAGTTTTCTAATTAGTAATTAATTCCTATTCCGTGGAGTTGTGTTTCTTTAGTAGTATCTGTTTGATTAGCCCAAACAGCTTTGTAAATAACTCCTGTGCCACTTGTACAAGTGGTATCTCCTAATCTTACTTGTTTAACACCAGTACTATAAACTGGATTAATAGTATCATAACTTGACGCTTCAGTCCAATTTGAACCATTATCACAACTGAAATATATCTTTAAATCCGTTCCAATAACTCCTGTACCAATACCATCTTTATAAAGCATTGTTCCAGCAACTTTTGTTTTAGCTACATCTACTGTATTAGCTGATTGAATTAATGTTCCTGTTGCTGTTGATGTTGTACGTTCTTGTGGAGTAAAAGTTGTTCCATCAGGATATCTACAATTATTTGATATTCTCATTTCATCTAAATAACCGTTAAGAACACCATAACTATCAGTATAAGACCTTTTGCTTATCCATACATCACCACCTAAAGCACCAGTCATTAAATGATAACCAGAAGAACTTGGTACTGAAGCATATCCATCTTGTACACCATCTTTATAAAATCTTATTACATTTCCATCTCTAACTACTGCCATATGATACCAAGTACCTGTAGCCATAGCAGTACTAGATTCAAAACTAAAGTCATCTGCTGTTGTTGTGCTATTTCTATGATAAACATTAAATTTTTGTTTCATTCCTGCACTAGGACTAATACCCCAATGCCAAGCACCACCAATATCTGTACTATTTGTTTTTGCTTGGTTGAATATATCATATCCGTGTGTGCCTGTATTAGTATTCATTTTTATCCAAGTTTCCATAGTCCAATCTCCTGTTCCCCAAATCCAATCATCACTATCTGGCATTGATAAAGAGTCATCTGAACCATCAAAGAAAGCAGAAGCAGTTCCGTATTTTTTATCACCTGTATTTGTAGTAGGTTGATTACGTCTAGTTATTGTTCTATTGTGTGAAGAACTATCTGTAAATACTGTTCCAGCATTAGCACCATTATAATGCATTAATGCTAAAGTATTAGCATCGCTTACAAATTCGTCAACTGCTGTTATAGCAGTTGTCATATGACCACTAACTCTATCACAATCAGTTTGTGTTCCTAGATTTGTGTCATCTGAAAAAGTATCTATAAAAGTATTCGGCAAATTGAAAGCTGCTGAAGATTCGTTTGTTGCTTCTCTTAAAGCCAAAGCTGTTACGTCATCTTTAACTGATTGCACACTTGCACCTAAAGTTATAGGGTTGCCATCTGCATTTACATTGTTAGCTCTATTTCTTGTTCTAATTCCCATTTTATGATCCTAAATATCTAAACACTATTTCTGCACTAGCGGCAGGTGCTGTTATGAAAGTTAATGTTGTTGAAGAAATTGTATAATCGTCTGTTGGTACTAAACAAATACCATTTACATAAACTAAAATATTATCTACAGTTCTGCTAGCAATAATTGTAAATCCTGTTGTTGAACCATCACCAACATTTGTTTTATCTGTTGTGAAAGGTGTAGCACTAGCGGCAGCAGTTGGTACAAATTTTGTAGTTGAAGAACTCCAAGCCAATACTTGTCCATCAGTAATTCCTACCATACTTATATTTGAAATATCATCAGCACTAGAATTTTCTGTTAACATTTCAACCCAACCTGAAGAAGTTGCTACATAAGGTTTAAGTGTATCTTCTGCTAAAGCAGGTGAACCTGAATACGTAGTATAACTAGGAAACGCTGCTAAATTTGCGTGATTAAATCTTATTGCTGAATTTTGTCCACTAACTGTTATATAAGCAGAACCTATTAATGATAAACCATTTATAGTTGAAGCAGTTGTTCCTAATGAAATTGCTGTAGAACCAATAGTAACTGAATTATTTGCTAAATTAGCATTTGTAATTCCAGCAGTACCACTTAATTCTGAATTTGTAATTCCTGAAGCAGTTAATGTAATTGTATCACCACTTACAACTGAACTTATACCAGCACTACCAGTTATTTTTAAAACATCTCCTTGTTCTATGGAAGAAGTTGTTGATGTATCATCTGCAATATTGAATAAAGAACCTGTAATTGTAGGAGTTGTAAGAGTTTTATTTGTAAGGGTTTGAAAACCTGATAATGATACTACATCACCTGATGGTGTAGTAATATGTGGACTTGTTAATGTTTTATTTGTTAAAGTTTGTGTTCCAGATTTAGTTACTACATCACCGGTTGGTGTGTTAATTTCTGGACTTGTTAAAATTTTATCTGTAAGAGTTTGAGCACCAGTTAATGTTACTACATCACCTGTTGGTGTGTTAATAACTGGACTAGTTAAAGTTTTACTTGTAAGAGTTTCTGTACCAGCAATTGTCGCAAAATTATCATCTGATAAAGCAGTATTAAATAGTGCTGTAGTACCTGTAATAGTATTAGTTGCTAAATCAATTGATTTATTTGTTAATGTATCTGTTGATGTTTCTGTAAGAACTGTAGAGTCAATATCAAAAGTTACAGTATTACCAACTAAAGTTGTATCAATTCCAGTACCACCTGCTAAAAGACGTAATCTATTCAGGTCTATAGTAGAACCATCACCTATAGCAGTATAAATTTCATTAAAGTTATCATTTACAATACCACCACCAACACGTAGATTACTACCTGTTCCGTCATTTGCTGCTGAGCCTATATCTATTGATTTTTTTGTCATTTATTCCTTAAATTACTTTACTATTTATAATGATATTACGGTGTTGTATCATCAAAAGTTGGACCAGTTTGAGAAAAATTAGTTACTGTATTACTAAACTCATTATTACTATAAGTTAAGAATGAAGGAAAAGCAAGATTCATCTTAACTTTCTGTCCTTCAGGATGAGAAGACATTAAGAAAACTCCACCTTGACCATCTAAACTAGTTCTTGTTCCAAATACTTTTAAATTATTTAATTGTTCAAACGTATGTCCTGTACCACCAACCGAAGTATTAAATATAGTATTTGCATACTTATTAAGTGTTCCCCATTTTGGTCCAGCATATGCGTAACCAGCTTTAACAAATTGACCACCTATTGTTGCCCTTTTTCTACTTAAATAATCTATCTCTAAACCTGGTCTTATTAAAGTTATATCTCTTTGATTTGCTTCAAAATGTTCATTTGTATTATGGTCTAAATCAATAGCTCCAGCTTCGTGAGCTTTTGGTCTTAAAGATGTTCCATCATCTATCGTTCCTAATCTTCTACCAAATATCACCGAGAATAAAGTGTTAAGAATTGCAATTAATGGTATTTCAACTTCCGTTCTACCAGAAACAGCACCAACTAATGGTAATGATCCTCTAACATCTAATCTTGAAGTAATATCTACTTGACCTGTAAAATAGAATCCTGCTGTATGCATTGTCTTTTTAAATGCATCCCGCCATACTGAAATTGAACTAGCAACTTTTAATACATAAGAAAAATCTTGATAATATCTACTGTCTTGTACTTTCATTGTTACTTCAGAAATTTTACCATCTTCATTAATAAATTTTCCATCTGTATCTGCAATTGAAACTACATTGACATTTGCTGTTGCAACATCAATTTTACTAATAGTTCCTGACCCACCTGAATCTGCTGATAATACTTGACCTTCTGTAAATGCACCTGTAATATTTTTTATTCTTAATACATTTGTAGAAGTGTTATATGAAACAATAGTTCCTGACCCACCTGAAACTGTACAAGATAACCCTACTGTAAATAGACCAGTAACACCTGTTAATACACAACTGTTATAAAATTCTAATATTGGAGGACTAGGAGCGTCTTGATATTTTTTACCTAACTCAATTGTTTTTAATGCAACAATTCTTCCAATTTCATCACCCCACGCATTTACACTTCCATTTGCACCAAGTGTTGATGTTATAGTTACACTTGGTAATGAAGTATATCCTGTTCCATTATAAATTAAAAATATTTTTTCAATTGTTCCTGCACCTGTACTTTTTTCTTGCATAATACTATTACCAAAATATTGGTCGCCTGCCATAGTACCTTCTTCTAAAACTATTTGGTCTTCTACACCTGTAGCGTCATCTTTACTATTGTTTTGGTCTACAATACCACCATTAACAACTCTTACAAAACCACTTGCATTTAATCCACCTGTACCAGTATTATCAAATACTAATTTATCACCGACTTCATAATTTGATCCTTTATTATTAATTACAACATCTGTAATTCCACCAGAACCAACTTCATCAATATTAAATATAGCACCTATACCACCTGCAACAACTTTAATTGTATCAGAAGTTTCATTTAATGCACCATCATTTGTAAGTATTTTTGTTCCTGGAATACCAGTTATAGTTGCTTTAATATACCAATCGTCTTCGTCTGAAGCAGAACCTTGTATTGACTCACCAATTGTAAATGTTCCTTGAATAGAATCACTATTTAAAATAAATTCTGTAACTGTATCTGAACCTATTTGAAAATTGGTAACATTTTCAACAACTGCATAGGCTTTACTATCTGCACCTGTAATTGTTCTTCCAACTAATTCTGTTGTATCGCCAATATCAGCAATCACTCTTAAAACTTTTAATGTATCATACTTACCATCTGATATTCTTAATATTTGTTCTCTTGGATAAAAGGTTTGTGATTCTTCATTGAATAATATTCTAAAAAATATTTCGTGTCCTCTATTCGTTCCTTTTGAACGATAAAGTGATTTAACATTTTTTATAAGACTTCTTTTATTAACATTGTTTGCTAATGTATCTGGTAATGTTGCAAGAAACTCATCTCTAAAATTTGATAAGAAATTACTTATTACACCGTCTGGGTCTCTAAAGTTAACTAGGTCGGCAATATTATTTACTGGATTAGGTTTATAATTATCTATTGTTGCATATGCATTTGAACTACCACCTACAACTATTTCACCTGTTATAAATTTATCTTGAGCAGATATGAATAAACGTCCAGTATCTAAATCTTCTGTTAGTACAACAGCAGTTGCATTAGAAGTTTGTCCTGTAACTGTTTCACCTCTTTCAAATTTTCCATATTCAGTACCAGAAAAAGTTTCAAAAATAACTTTATCACCTGCGTCAAGTGATGTTCTTGCACTACCTTTAGCACTTGCGTTTAGTACTAAATTATTTGCTTGTGCTGTTTCTGTTTCTAATAAGATACCTTCTGTAGATTTAACAGAAGTTACTGATAATTCAGAAGACTCTAATAATTGATAATAGACTTTAAGAAATTCAGCAAACTTTGGATGGTCAGTAACTACAAATTCAGGTAGTTGACCAGAAAGTATTGTTGAAATTTTATCATTAAACTTTGCCATTTGTCATTAGTAGCTGGAAGTAGTTGTGTATCCCACACCTGCCTCAGCACTTCCTCCTACAAAACTATCAGCTGTAACCGTTATACTTGAATTTCCAATATCCATTTCAACAATTTGGTCTCTAACTGGAACAACATCATTAGAACTTGGTGTTACTTTTAATTCAACTACTGTTGACACAACGCCTCTAATATTTGATATACTCGCAATGTTTAATGAATTGACTGTTATTGCACCTGTACTATAATCAATAGTACCTTGCGCTGAATTTAAATAAGATTTTACACCACTAGCTAAATAATATAATCTTACATTACCTGCGCCATCATCATCAAAAAAGCATTCATTATCATTACCATCTATTTTAAATCCTGATGAAGTTAATATACCACCTGTTGTTGATAAATGTCCAGAGTGTGGATTATATAATGCATTTCTAAAATATATACTATATTTTGAAGATGTTAAAAGTATAGGTTGGAAAGATTTTCTTATTTTAACAGTTGTGATGTTTGATAAAATACTATCATCTGTACTATCAATCAAACCTGTAACTTTTGAAAATCTGAATATTGAATCAAACTTTTGTAAAGTAGAAGCATTATAAGTTATTAACTTATCAACAACATCTGCCTTTATAGTATCAGCAGTTTTTGCTGTTGCCCTTGCGTCATACTTAACATTTGAAGTAATTAATACAGAAGTTGTTTCTGGATCTTTTATAATTGGTCTTACTGAAGCAACGTTATATGGTTTTAATTGAGTTACAATATCTTGTTTTGTTGTATCAGTTAAAATTTCTCCTGATTTTGCTTTGATTGAAATATTTACAACACCATATGTTGGAGTTTCATCATCTTCTCCACCCCACGCACTAACTGATAATGCATTTGGATAAATTGATTTAATTAACGTTTCATAATCAGTTGCTGTAACTGCTCTATCTTGAGCACCATATTGTAAAGGTGCATTAAATTTTATTGATTCATTTGTTTCTCCAATTGCACCACCAGAAGAATTTGATTCAGTTGTTAGAGTTACATTTGTAAAACCACCAACATTTCCTGATAATGAAAATTTTGAAGCGCCGTTTGAATTTACTGTATTAGTTATAACGTATTCTAATATAATAACATTACCATCATCTAATTTTTTACCTGTTACACCATCACCAAAATAAATTTCATACTTATTACTAGAACCTTCTTGTATAAAAAATGCTTTTGTTTCACTTGATACATTATTATAACCACCCGCTAAAGTATAAATGCTTTGCGTTGTATCTGTATTACTAGTTTGAACGGTAACTTTTAAAGTTGAAGTATCTGCTGAAGAACTAGGTATAAGAAATTTCTGGTCAGTATCATTTACATCATACGTATATTTAAATGTAACCAATGTTCCTTCATAAAGAGGTACATTTTCAAATTTATAAATTCCATTTACTGGTGTAATTGTTATATCTTCATTAGTTACGTATTGATATTCAACTGCGTCAACTGTAGTTGAGAAAACTGTTCCCTTCTGCATTGTAACCGAGGAACCTGTTGCATTATTAACTACAACATCAACATAAGCTCTTGGTGCTCTAGGAGATGTAGGAGTATATCCTAACATCTTTGCTAATGAAACAATATTTTTTCTAATATCAGCACTATCCAAATACATTTCATTAGTTGACATATTAGCAATGTATGACAAGTAATGGGTGTTATAAGATAGTACATCTAATAGAATAGATAAACTTGAACCTTCAAAATCATAGTCTTGAAACTGTGTTTGACTTTGTAAAAAAGTTTTTAAATTTACTTTTATTTTATCAAAATCTAATTCTGATACTTCTAGTTTATGTTGCGACATCTTATCTTATCCTTTGTAAAGTAACTGAAACTGATTGTGGATTAGGTACACCTATAATATTAAAATAAATTTCTACTTGTAATCTGTTTTCATCTATAGCAGTACTTCTTATTGGTCCTGCTATTTCATCTGCTCTTGAACCTTCTCCAAACTCATCTTCATTTATTCTAATACCAGTTAACTGGATTCTAGGTTCGTGATTAACTAAACACTCTTCTATTTTTCTTTTTATAAACACATTAGTAACTGGACTATAATTTTCAAAAAGTAATTCTCTTACACCACAACCTAATTCAGGATGGAAAGGTCTTTCATAAAAATTTGTTTGTACTAAATTTCTGACTGCTCTTTTTATTGCTATTGCGTCTTCAACCACATTAACGTCATTAGTAATTGGATGTCTACCAAAGTCTAAATCCAAATCTTTAAACTTCCTAGATTGTCGTTTACTAGTACTTTTAACGTGCTTTGTATAATCGTTTAAAAATGATTGATTCTGTGCCATAACTGTATATATTTATACAGTTTAACCCGCTCTTACGTTATTTGATCCATCAATCATTGCTCCCATATCAAAAGAATCTCCAACTCTTGCTATACTTTTACCTTGAGCTCTAACTGTAAAAGAACCTATATTAACTCTGGCTCCCATATGTGAAATACACGGTGGTATCGGGTTTTCTATGGTATGTGGTAAGGCAGGATCAAGAATCCTGAGAATTGGTTTATTGTTTGCTCTAACTGTAAATTGTGTTGCTTTAACACCTATAACAGGATCACAACCGTGACCAGTTGCTCCTAAATCTATTATATCTCTACACACCTTTGGCATTATGCCAATATCCAAAGAACTACTATTACTACTAATACCCAATTAGGACAAGAATTTTTACTCATCCATTCTTTAACTTCTTTTATTTCTATCATTTTAATTCTACCGTTCCTCCAACAGACTCTATATCTGCTTTAATTTTATCTGCATCCTTTTTTTCTTGGTCTTCTGCTATAACAGAAGGAAACTCTTCTACAAAAGTCTTTGCTTCAAGTAATCCCATATCTTTAAAAGCTCTAATTGCTTTAATAACACCTATTTTAGCACCTGCATTAAAACCTGTTAAGACAACTTTGAATAAAGACTCTTCTTTTTCTTCTGATACTGCCGCTGGTGTACTTGTTAAAGTGTTTAAATCTAAACCCCAAGTTTTCTCTAACCTTTTTGCTAAGTCACCTGCTTCAATAACTGTTAACTTACCTAATTGTTCTACTAACGTATCAATATTTGACATTTTATCTTCCAATCTTATCTCTTCTACCGATAGGTAGTTTTTGCCACTTGGTCATTTCTTGACCTTTCTTACTTACCCACTCAATATAGATTAATTTTTCTTTCACTTTATTTTGAAAAGACTTAACTGCCTTTTTCCAACTCGTAGCAGTTATTTCTTCATTTATTTCTTTGTTATCTGTAAACTTAAACTTTTTTTTCTTTGACATTCTTTTTTTTCCTTTTCACTTTACATTTTTTATCATCACATCTACAATATTTACAGATTTCTATGTTTCTAGCTTCCATCATTTCAAATTTGGGTTCTCCACAATGGGATTCCCTACCACAAGTATTGCAATATGTCATAAACACTATTTATAATAAAAATTACAAGTGTAAAGTGCCTACTGATTCGAAAATTTGTTGAAAATTTACAGTTTTTTAGAAAATAGAACAAAAATAGAACAACAAAGTAAGAAAACCTTGATTTTTCTCATTTTTTTTAAATTTTTCCCTTGACTTTACTAAATTTTTAGTGTATAGTTAACGTATAAGTTGAAAAGGAAAACATTATGAAAAAACTATATGAATATTTAACAATTATTTGTTCTATATTAGGTACTTTTATGTTAATTGGTGCTGTCGGCGCAATTGACGGCGGTTATCACGGAATACCTATGAACGATAATTGGTTTTTGTGTGGTACTTTGTCATTGTTAGGAATTGCTATGTTTATTTTAGCACTATACTCGCAAACATTGTATTCTGAACAAGACTAAACACTAGATTTTAGTAAATGACCTATTTCTATTCCTAGGTCGGCTGCTTTATCAATACTTTTAAATGATTTTGAATAAAATCTATCTTTACCATCTGGTGAAAATAGTTCAGCTTCAAGATTAATCGTATTATCATCAATACTTGCAAATACACCTACCGCTGTATCACAATCTCCTTCTATAACTTTTAAAACGTTTCTTTCTGCCTTAACACAATTATGTGTTGCTGTATGATTAACACTTTTTAATAATTCAATTATTTCTTTATCATTATTTCTACATTGTAAGGCAATAACTCCTTGACCAGCACAAGGTATCATTTCACTAGTTGTAAAAGTTTGAGAAATCTTGTTCTCTAAACCTAATGATTGAATACCAGCATAAGATAAGATAATAGCATCAAATAAACCTTCATTAAGTTTTCTTATTCTTGTATCAACATTTCCTCTTATCAACTTACAATTAAGGTCTTCTCTTATTCTTTTTAATTGGAATTCTCTTCTAAATGAAGAAGTACCGATAATTGAATTTGGAGCTAAATCTTTTAAGTGTTTATTATCTCTACTAATTAAAACTTCTCTTGGATCGTTTCTTTCTAAAAAACAGTTTGTTAATAAACCTTCTGTTTCTTCTGTTGGCATATCTTTTAATGCGTGAACAGCTATATCAATTTTTTTACTTAATAATTCTTCTTCAATCTTTTTAGAAAATAGTCCTTTACCTCCAGCTTCAGAAAGTCTTACATCTTTAAGTTGGTCACCCTTGGTTTCAATTTCTTTGATAATTACTTCTTTGTTTAATAATGCTTTAGCTTTTTCAGCATAGATACGTGCTAATTTACTTCCTCTTGATCCTATTATGAGTGATGTCGGCATAATCTTCTTGCACCATAAGTTATCATATAATCAGCACCTGCTCTTTTGAATACGTGATATGTTTCTTCTAAATTACCAGGCTCACCTATTCCTAGATACTCACCTGAAGTTTGATATGCACCTACTTTTTTTCTTGTAAAGTATTTTATTGGTCCTATTAAATCTAAACTTGTTATACCAGGTTTTACCATTAATTCATCTGCACCATCTTTAGCATATTTTACTGACCTTTCAATTGCACCGAATCTATCTGAAACATCTAATTGATAGGGTCTATGAATACCTTTTGGTATCTTCATTACATTACGCCAACCGCTATAAAACGTTGAACGAAATTTTGTACTATAACTCATTACAGGTATCTGACCATCATTAACTGCTTTAATATTCTTAACTGTATTGTCTTGACAATCACTTGGTGCTACTGTAGCACCTGACGCTGTGTAAATCTCTACGGCTGATTGTAATAATAGGTCATCTGTTTTTTCTTGGTCTCCTGTTACACAACAATGTCCATCGTGTGTATAAGAACATAAACATACATCAACATTTAATTTTATAGGTAACGTTGAAAGACTAGCGGCAGTTTCACACACTTGGTTAAAGTTAAATAACTTAAATTCAGGTATGTAAAATAAAAGAAATTCTTTTACTCCTAAATCAATATCTTTCTTAACACGTTCAATGACTTCTTTAGTATTAAAGATTTTATTATCTTCTCCTAGTCCAGTTTCTCTTGTAGAATTACTGGCGAATATCGGTTGTATTAATCTCATTTAATAATCCTTTACTGTTTTAACCAAATAATCAACCATATTAGGATCCGTTTCTTTTATAACACCGTGTCCTAAATTAAATATGTATGGATGGTCTTTGAAAATATTTAAGTATTTTAAAGTTTGTTTTTTTAAATTTTCTTTATCTGTTAATAATACTTTAGGATCAAGTCCTCCTTGAACAGGAATATCTATTTCTTTGCATATAGAAATTGGGTCTACATCATAATCAATATTGACTACATCAGGTTTAACAATATTACAGTACTCTTTATAATTTTTAATACCTCTTGGAAAACAAATTACAGGAACATTTAAAGACTTAACATAATTAACTAAATTTAATGTTGGTTTATAAACATACTCTGGTAAGTTTTTTTCTTCTAACAAACCAGCCCAACTATCAAAAATTTGTATTATCGTAGCTCCTGCTTTAATTTGTCGTTCAATGTGTATTTTTAAATACTTTTCTAAAATTATTAATGTTTTATTAATTAAAATTTTATCTTTAAAAAAGTCTTTTATTAGTTCTTTTTTAGGAGAGTGTTTATTAATCATATAAACTAAAAGAGTCCAAGGCGCACCCACAAAACCTATTACATTTTTATTTTTAACTAACTTATTTTCACTTACTCTTTTTATAGATTTGTAAATAGGATATAATGTTCCTATAAAATCAATTTCATCTATAACATCTAAATCTAAATCACCTAATTGTGGACCAACGTCTTTCTTAAATTCTACTATTTGATTTAACCCATACGGCAACATTAAGATGTCTGAAAAAATTATAGCAGCGTCTAGTTCAAATCTTTTAAGAGGTTGTAAGGTAATCTCGGAAGATAACTCAACATCTAAACATAAACTAATAAAATCTGGATTTAGTTTTCTAATCTCTCTAAACTCTGGAAGATACCTTCCTGCTTGCCTCATTAACCATATTGGTGTATTGGTTGTTTTTTTATTTAGTATAGTATCTTCAATGGGTGTCATTTAAGCCAGGCAACCCTTTTACCTGCCTTAATTCTTGAGTCTGCAATTTCTTTTGTTGCAGGATATCTCCACGCCCATACAGCACATAAAAACATAAAACTACTTGACCATAGTAATGCATTAAGATTGTATGTTGTATACCAAAGAAATACTAATGAACTTGACATAACAAGTATCATTGAATATTTTGCATATTGTGGAAAGACTTTGTACTTTGTCCAACCTGTTAAAAACTTACCAAAGTATTTGTGATTGTATAACCAGTCGTGCCATTTTTTAGATGATTTAGCAAATGCCCAAGCGGCAATTACTAGAAATATGCTAAATGGTATACCAGGTGTAATTACACCAATGTATGCCATACCCACACATAACCAACCTAATGTTAAATATAAATATCGTTTCATAATTTTTTCCTATTTTATGTCAGCTGCTACTCTTGAAGCAAAGCTAGATTGTTCTTGTTGTGTTTGTATTTCTTCAAGTGTCTTTGATTCATCTTTAGGATGATTAAAGTATAAATTGCCTGATACACTTATTCTTTCTCCTTTTGTTTTAAAAGGAATTACTTGATGTCTTAATTGTGCAGGAAATATCCATAAGGTTCCTACTTCAGGATTATAACCATATGTATGTTCTGCCCATTTTGGATTAGAGTGTTCACCATAATGAAACGTTATTCCACCAGGACCAAAACTCTTGCCTTTATAATTTGCTCTTTCTTCTGTTAAGTCTGGCGTCTTTAAATACATAACCCAAGTTAACATACCACTATGTGTATGTTCAGGATTAGCTTCATTCTCTTTCATATAATTCGCCCATAAATCTATGAGTGTGAATTTTTTTGAAAATAAGTTTTCATCATATTGTTGTGAAATATAGTCTGCCATACTTTCTACATAATCATCTACGTATTGTTGAAACTCTTTTATAAACCATTTTTTATCTTCTTGTGGAAACCTTCGTTGGTCTTCCATTATACCTGCTAATTTTTCATTACCAGATCCTGGTTTACTTTTTTCACCTCGTTCTGTAAGTTCTGCTATAAATTCAGGATGCACTCTATACATAGCCACATACGGACCAAAATTTAAATTGCCACCTTTTTGTTCTTTATCTATCATAATGGATATTGTTCTGTTGGCGGTATTACATCATCATTATCTAAATACTTATCTGATATAATTGATAATGTAACTGCTATCATAGCAAGTCCAATTATCATCCAAAGACCCTTTCCTTCTTCCCAGTTTGTTAATATTGACCATAGTACTTGTAGTCCGTTCATTTCATCATACATTGTGCTAACTCCTCTAAATCTTTCCAAAGTATATGTTTTAAAACATTTTTTTGTTTTACTTTATTAGATTGTTTCTTCTTATCTACAACTTTTAAAAAGTCAGGATAATTCTTATTTAGTTTCTTAATTATTGTTTTATATTCTTTTACGCTTCTTACATAATATTTCTTATTGCTCAATTTTTCTGTTATGTTCATCTTATGTCGTCCATTCTGTGTAAAATTGCTTCTTGTTGTCTTTCATTATAAAACCTTATATGTTCTTCATCTGTAATAATTCCTTTTCGTCCATCACGTATAATTATCTTTAGTTCTTTACCTGTTAAATAAATTACTGGTGAGATATACCAGGTGCCTTGATAACTATAAGGTTTATTAACATCTGGATCCATAACGTAATCATATTTACTTTCTTGTTTCGGTATCGTATCATAATGCATTCCATTTTTATCTATGTTCCAACAATGATGTATAATAGGTGTTGCATTGATACTTTCATTATAATTATCAATCAACCAACCTGTTATAAACTTCGTCCCAAAGTTTTTTGCTTCTACAACAGACATAGAAATACACTCACGTCTTTGATAATCACTATTCGGTCTATGTTCAACCTTTTCTATGTATTGTGCATTAGGTCTGTACTTTAGAAATTGTTGGGTCGCTTCTTTCATCATTATTTTTACTTTTCACTAATTTATCTTTTAATGCTAACTTAATCTTTTTTAAGTCTTTTAAATCTTTCCAACTAGAGAAAGACCTATCGTTATTTCTTACCTCTTCTGATTGATTTACTTTTCTTTTTAACTCTTTGTGATTTGCTTTTAATAGCGCCATATTTGTCCCTTTCGTCTATATCGTGAATTCTTGGATTATATCCTTTAGGCCAATTCAGATTAATATGTAATGTAGAATCATCTTGACATACTATTCTTATCTGGTGTCCAGTCGGTGTAGAGTTATCCCAATATCGTTTATAATTATTAATATTGATAACTTGATGTTTTAGTTTTTTTGATTTTTTTTCTACAGCGTCAAACATACTATTGTTGGGCGTGTTATTTGCTAAGTCATTCAGAAACTTATCATCAGGTGTACTCAATGCGTCATACGTTGCACTATAGATACCTGAGTCTTCTGATTGAGCAACCTTTTGAGCAAAGGTCTCCATCATATTCTTTTTATTCATTCATAATCTCCTATTTGTCTATAATACTATTTATAACGTCAAATGTCAACTCTCCCTCGTTGCCCGCTCACAGCAACTACGATTGATTCGAAAAATTTAAGACTTGACAAACAGCCATATACCTGTTATTATAAATATAACTTTAGAAGGCTGCTACAAAATGAAGTGAATTGTTCCTACTAAAAACAAAATCATTATAGAATCCCACCACAGTAGTCACTGCTTTTCCGATGTCGACTTTATCGTCTATTGCCAAAAAGCCCTTTATAGTCATTCACCATACAGAATAAGAATAACAGACTGGGAGCCAGAGTACTGTATTCTTTACATACAAACATTAAGAACCTATCATAGATGGAAGCCACTTACCTTTAAATACGTAAGACGTGGTCACTATATCTTTGTATGGAATAAGAGATATGTAAAAGGAAGACGTTATTGATTTTGTTTGTTTGCCTTACTCCGTAACTTGGAGCATTCTTGAAGGACTGACACAGTTATATATAAGTTAGATGTTTCCGACTACGTAAGCAAAGACTATGAATATTATCACCAATATATAAACACTAAGCAAGGTTGCACCTAATCATCTAGTCTATTATCCTCAGGCCAAACCTCATTAAACTTATCCCTTGCACGTAGGACTACTTTGCGACCAGGAGGTGCAAGTTTCTTAACTAACCAAGTAGGATCAAACTTCTCCCATTCAAATCTGTAATGTTCATTTTCAGGTACCCAAGTAGGGTCTGGTGTTTCGTATGCCTCTTGTGGTAGTTTAGTCCAGATAGAATCAAAGAGTTCCTGTTCACTCAGCATACCCATTTGATTGTACACCTTACCGTGCATTTCTTTAGCCATAGATTTCAACTTCTCTTTATTGTATTCTATCTTACGTTGAAAGTCCCAGTACTCTTTAATGTCGGCGTATGATTGTTTAGTAATAGTCATAAGACTATTTAGGGATCCGGCGTTTTTTTGGTGCTGGCCGGAAAAAAAATGGCTATCGTTATATACTAAAGTTGTTATTGCATTTATAGATTAACTTTTGGTATACTATACTAAAAGACGATCCTATATAGGCCGTTTTTAAAAGTTTTTTTTAATATTTTTTGAGTTGAATTAACTAATTTAAATCTATTGTACTACCATAGTGTTTGACTGTGCCACTAGTGGATGATGTCTTCGTGCCTGATATGATTTCTGATTTATAGCCTTCTATTAGACTAGAGT
>Ga0115007_10000438_pt1 | contig 27520 bp, 16 predicted proteins | sample ArcOceMetagenome_2_FD_87166 | JGI IMG/M metagenome (GOLD analysis project Ga0115007, IMG submission 87166) | Marine eukaryotic phytoplankton communities from Arctic Ocean - Arctic Ocean ARC135M Metagenome | ecosystem: Environmental > Aquatic > Marine > Oceanic | place: Arctic Ocean | collected...
CAATCCTATGAACTATGCAGTAGTCTAGTTAGATCTAGTAGAGTAAGAATTTTTCTCAACGGTGCATTAAGCTAATATGTATTTGATTACATTCTTTATATTATATATTATATTATATTATCACATAACACATAATATTATACGCAAAGCATTTCGGCTCTTTCTATTTTTTCTAGTTCTACGGTTGCTTCCTTGATTCCTGGGTGGTCTGCATCCAAATTCGAATGCTTATAGATTGCAATCGCTTCGTTTACAGTGTCTGCTGCCTCTTCTAAATCGCACTTGCGAAGGTGCATGACACCTATTTGTACCTGAATCCATGCAACTGATGGGTGCAGATCACCAACTGCTGATTTGGCAATAGGAAGTGCCTCTATGAACAGCTTGTTCGCGTCTGCGAAATTTCCTTTCGCGACTAGGCAGCTTGCTTTTGTTGTCATCGCAAGCGCTACATCGATATGATGTTCGCTAAGTGATTCTACTCTGATATTTAATGCAGCATCTATTATATGAATCGCTTTCTTCAGTCGACCTCGCTTTAGTTGTATTTTTGCAATTTCGTGAAGTGTCGTAGCTTGTTGTGGGTGATCCATTCCAAGAAACTGTAGTCGCATATTGTAGCATTCTTCTAACGATTGAAGAGCACCAGACAAGTCCCCTTTCCTCGCTTGAGCGCATCCGATACAATGTAAAGTTTCTGCTACGTAAGGATGCTTTTCTCCGTGTACGCGCTTCTGCGCCTCGATAATATCGTTGTATTCAACAAAGGCAGCATCTAGCTCCGCATCGTAGACTGAATACAGATTTCCAATTTCTCTTCTGGTTCGAAAGGTTGCTGGGTGCTCCGTGCCAAGTAATTTCTTTTGTATATCAAATGCGTCACAAAGATTGGACATGGCATCATCGTAGTTGCAAAGTGCGGCATGAACAATACCGATATAAAACAAGGTAGCGGCGACGGTTTCCTGCTCGATACCAACCTCACGCAAGGTTCCAAGAGCGTCTTGAAATAGCTTGAGAGCTTTGTTGAAGTGTCCAAGAGAGTATTGTACGCTTCCAGCCAGCACTCTTGCCATAGCAAGCTGAACATCGTCACACCCCAATTTCATTTGGATGCCCAAGGCTCGATCATAATAGTCAATAGCCTCAAGGTACATACCAGCACGGCAGCTAAGCATACCAAGACTGTTCAAAGTCTCGGCGACATCTTCCAGAATCTCGGAGTTCTCAGCAGCAATCAGGAATTGAAGTTTTTCCTCATAAAAGGCAATAGCCATACGGTACGATCCTCTATCTTCGTGAGCACGACCGATAAATTCCAGCATCCCACCTTCAATGAAAGTTGAATACCCATCATTCCTTTTGCATTGGATATTGGCTAATGAATTTCTTTCCTTGTAGTAGACACCTCCGATATGTATCAATGTCTGAGATACAAGTGGATTTTTAACATTTTCTCCACAGCATTCCTTCAGTATTCGAAGCGCTTCTTTATGCTTGTCCATTGCGAGATCAAATTCTCCCTGACGAGCTAAGACATTTCCAGATAGATTTAGAGTGTTCGCTATTTCTTCATGAAAATATGTTCCATGGAAAGCCTCTCGTATCCTTTGAGCTTCTGAATAACACGAGAGGGCTTCCTTGTAACGTCTTTCTCTGCAGTGTATTTCAGCCATGAAACAAAGTGAATCACAGGCTAGCGGTAGATTCAGAGTAGATTTCTGAATCTTCAACGCCTGACGACAGTACAGCATTGCATCTGCGAAATCCTTTTTCTTGGTATATAAACTTGCTAAATCAAATAGCACTGCAGCCACAGATGTATCTTCAGGGCCATTTTCTATTTTTGCAACTTCCAACGCAAGTTCCTTCTCCTCTATTTGAGATTCGAGAGGTTGAATTTTGCTACTTCCCGAATTGGAAGACTCGGCCGTATCTTTTACTGCTGAGGACTCAACTGATGTTTTTCGCGATTGTGATGATAAATCAGCGGACTTTATGGGCAGATTTTTGTCGGCCGCGTCAGAAGCGACTTGGGTTTTTGTCTGCTTGCTTGAGGATTGGTCTTTGAGAAGAGAAAAATCTTCCTCTACGCCCTCTGAGTCTTCATCCGATTCAAAATCTATCGGTCGTGATTTCACACGATCGTGGATTACATTTGCTGAAAGAAATCCCTCGACGACGTCGACGGCTTGATTCACATAAGATGATGGGAACCAACCCTCCAGGCCTTCTGTCGTGACTCCCAATCCCCACCAAGAGTGGTGACCATTAGCTTCTTTCTTCCTTGATAACATTTCTTCCTGTCTAAATGTGAGTTGAGAAACTAGTGATAATTCGTCATCGGAAGCAGTTTTCATATTGATGTATGATACCGGTGCTGCAGGTTCATCGTTGGAATTAAATGACTCGTTATCAATTGCAACGGTTTTTTCAGCCTTTTTCACTGGCATTGATTGACGGACCTCTTTTTCTTCATCAAGAGGAACAAGTGCATGACCTGAAGTAGATCTACTTTTACTTCGTGACCTTCGGAACGGACTTGCCAAGGCCTTTACAAATCGACTTTTTCCTGATGTTCCTGGCTGTTTTTCCGGAATTTTCATTTCAGTATAACCTTTTCTACCCCTACTAGTCTTTTGATTTTGACGTTTTGGAGATGATGATGATATGTTGGGAATATTAAGTGATGCCGGGGCTACACTAGATTTTCGTGTTGGATTTAATAGAGCTGTTCGGGAAGTTGCACTGATTAACGTAGTCGGGGTAATGTTGATTTCACATGAAATACTAATATTGCGTTGCAATAATAATACTTCTTCGTCTTTGTCAGCATCAGCAGTCGACATTAAATTCGAACCGGATGGCTGATGATCGGACTCAGAAGAATTTTGAGTCTCGTTGTCTTTCTGTTCCTTATGAACTGATCCTACAACCGACTCAGATTTATCGTCGGGACAAGAATTATTATCGGAAATGAAATCTGGAATGTCAGTCGAATAAAGTTCATTTTTATCAATGGGTGGCTGTGTATTGGATGGCTTGTTCCGAGGAGAACTATCAATCGATGACTTAGAATCTTCCCTTGGTAGTAATTCATTTTCTACTCTACTAGGTAGTTTTCGTTCTTCAAGTGACACTGTTTGATCCTCCTCTTTCGTTAGCTCTCCATTTGCTTCCTTTCGAGGATTCAAGTGGGGAATTTCCTCCTCCTCTTTCTTTTCCTCCGCCATGACACGTGATATTGGATCTACGCAATTGCCATTCATGACATTTGAATTATCGTGCGCAGAATCAATTAGATCTTCACTATTGTCGTGTGTTGTTGTTATCATATTATGATCATCGTCCAAGAAATCATCGACATCGTCGTTCAAAGAAGCGGTAATGGCTGACGCGAAAGCACTTTCTCCCTCTTCTGTAATTGCCGTGAGACTCGTTCTACAAACATCGTCGTCTTCATCGTCGTTGACTGTAGTATCGGTAGCAGTGTCAATAGCTTGTTCTTCTTCTTCTTCCTCTTCGCCCTTCCCGGTACAAGAAGTAGTACTAACCTGATTATTATTATTTTGTAGTAATTCAACTTTTTTTAACAATTCGAATGCACTTTCATCGTCCTCTCCATCAAATAATTCTAGGCTTAGATATAATGAGTCTGATGCTGCATGAAAGAATCCTTGATCAAGATATAACTTTCCAAGTTCTAATTGGATTCTAGCTTGATCTTCTCGTCGTTCACTTTTGGATAGCAAACTTTTCAACCAACCAATAGCATCTGGGATTTGATCCAGTTCATTATACAAATCTAAGATATTACAAAAAACATCTTCGGGTATGCTAAACATAACCGATACTTCTTCTTCTGTTGTTGCTGTTGTGGGTGAATCGATGATGTTTTTGTTCTTTTTGTTGCTTTGATTCTTTAGAGAGATCTTAGCAGTAGCGTGATATAAGTCAAGTGCACCTTCTAGATTTCCCTCCAGAACCATCACCCGTGCAAGTTGTGCAAGAGCGATCGATACCTCTAAAGATTCTTCACCGTATTCTTTTGATTGGCAATATAATACACGTTCCCAGCATTGCATTGCCTTTTCCCAGTTGTTTATATCTTCTTGTAATATCGCTGATCGTTCTAATTTTAATATATCCGTACTTTCTAGATTAGTTTGCATATATATATCAGATAAAGCACGTAATATTTGTGTTATTTCATCTTGACGTTGTTGTTGTGAAGAAAAGTCGTTCAGTTTCGTTATAATCGAGAGTGTATCTTGATATGCAACAATCGCATCTTCAATTTCACCTTTTTCTACATAAAATTTTCCCAATGCTTGCAATGATGTTATTAATAGGTGCCATCGTGCTTGTTGTGATAAAACAGTAAATTGTATCCTATAATAGTTTGTATATGTATCGTATTGTGTATCTTGCAGTATTTCTATTGCCTGTTCATGACATTCAATTGAATCATCAATTAGATCTTGGTACTTGTAATGTAAATGCGCCCTTGCTTGTAAAGTTTCCACAATAAGCTGCAGTAGACAAACTTGACACGATGATGTTGATATAGATGATGATGATGATGATAATGATACGCCCCCCACCACCTCCGCAGCTGTATTGTTGCTGTTATTAGGAAGTGTTCGTACATATTGCTCAACTAAATTTCCTGACTGTTTATACATCTGTTGAGCTTGACTGAAGTATTCCGCCGCTTGAGGATATTCATGTAACTTCTTAGCTAATGCCCCCAAATTAAAACACGTCGCTGCTGCATTAACTAATTCAACAACTGTTGTTGGTGTTACCTTATTAACATCTGCTCCTTCTTTCAGATAATCTTGAAGTGCTAATTGATAATATTCCAATGCCTTTCTATATTTACCCTGTCCAATAGATTGTGTAGCTAAATTAGAAAAGGAACTAACTACAATGCTATTATTATTCCCTCCTCCGATGCTGCTGCTATGGATGCTGACTGCGCTGACACTTCCCCCGTAACCACCAGTATTAGTACTTGTACTACTATTTTTACTGTGACTACTACTATTATGGTGACTATGATTCGAATATTCTTGTGACTGTGATGTAACACTGGCTGTTGCACTGGTACTACTCGTTACACGAAGATGATGGGGGAGTTGTCTTTGATGATGTTGTTGTTGTTGATTATGAATTTGTTGTTGTTGTTGCTGCTGCTGATGATACGGTTTATCAGTTGTTGGATGTTGAGGAGGATGCATTCCATATTTCGGAGATTTCAATTCAATGTTACTTGAAACAGAAACAGCAGAAGTTCGCTGATCTTGGGATTTTGATGATTCGCCTATTTCCCCATCCTCATCCAAAGCATAACTCGTATCGATTGGTGTTGGCAGCATATTAATATTTGTTGTTGCCAGTCCAAGTGTACGTAATGATTGATTATTGTTGTCTTTATCTCTAGCTATTATCTCGGATTCTTTTTCAAAACTAAGCAGTATATGTATATGTATATGGTACAACTAATTGCTATTGACTTGACGCTTATATAGATTCCGCCTTCGCCGCACTGATTGATCTCTGCTGTTTTGTTTTTGTGCCACGGATGTGTTAATTTTATTTCTTTGTTTATTTATCCTGGAGCGGTTGGCCCTAAAGAAATACTTCTGGTATTCTACTTACTAATTTAGTACATGTAGAGAGCTCCTCTTACTGCTTAGGTTAGGTTAGCGTACAATATTCGGCAAAAAGTCTTACTGATGGTTGCACTTCGCAATTAGAAGTAAAGTGACGTAATAAGCTCTAAATGAGACCTTACGAGCACGAAAGTCCACATACAATTTGAAAACCGCCAGTCTCAACGCATCGGTAAGCATAACACATAAATAACGCTCATCGGAAAAAGTAGGTAAAATCGCTGATATTAGTGTGTTTAGGAGTAAATCGGTCAATCGTGGTATTTATTGACCGTTATTTACTGTAGATAATGATTAATTGACAAAACTCCTTCCGAGTCAGGCGTCACGCAAATTCGACAAAAATACTAAAAAAACTATGGGGATTAGCTAATTTAAGTGAGTTTGTATTGCTAACCCAGCCAAGTGTAACCACTGCACACAAGTGTATCGATTGATGCAAAAAGGATGGTCAATTTGATAGCTTAGTTATATTTTGCATTAGGGCTAGCTATCTAGCTACAGATGCAAGGTATTAATGATGTTTGAACATTCATAATTGTTCCAAAAGAGATGGAGAGAAAGGATAATGCATGTATTATATGTCAATATACATCCTCTGGAAGTCTTTTTTGGTTTGGGATGTTTGTCACTGCATAATGGAATCGAATCAACACACATTGGATTCTAAAGGGAAAATCACAATACTATTCTATGATGGAAGTGTTACCTAGATAAAGATCACCAACTGACATTTTAGTTTGTGTATTTAAATATTAACACATTTTGATGTCTTTCAAATCAGGGCATCAATTTCCGGTTATTCTAATTGGTGCCACAATTTGTCTTTTGAATTTCACCAAAGGCCGCTGCTGATTGGTGGGTTCAGATTTTGTACCTTTGAATCTAATAATCAATGCAAAACTTTATACACACATCATGTGATTTTTATTTGAAGAACACTGTACAGAGACCATTGACAATGTGACCCCTTTTCTAACAATCTGAGAACAAAACTAGGTATACTATTTAATAATAATGATAAGATGAGTAGTAGTAGAATTCAAACTAAGTAAAAAATTGTATTTAAAGAATATTTCAATATATATGCCTGTTATTATTGGAAACGTCATGTACACATCAAGACTAAAGTCACAGTTTCAAAAAATGTTCAGGCTGTCTTGTTTTCGTAGATCTACTCTTCTCATTGAACGTACAGTAGATCCAGCAGCTGTCAAGTGTTCGAAATCAATAATTCGAATTGAAAAAAACATAGGAAAGCGGCGCTGTGTTTTCGTGGCCCCGCTTTTTTCATGATGCTTGTAAGGTTCAATCCACTATTTATTTAAACTCCCGCTGATCAAATTTCTCTAATTCTGGAATTTTTGTTTTCTTTTTCAAGTATGATTTGCTTTTGCTTTGATGAGCATATTCGCACATATTTTATTGCCGATGCCGATGCTGTTCATGTTGTTGTTGTCGTTGTTGCTGCTGCTGCTGCTGCTGCTGTTCTGTTCTCAAGTTGATTGATTGAAATAGCTAAGGTATGAATTCCATATACCAGCAGACACCGCCAAATATGGTACACGTAAATTATTTGGTATTAATTTAAAGTTAATTGTATTCGCCACAGGCCAATAAACGCATCCACTTATGAATGCTTCCGGTACACGTTTTATTATTTTACCTTTAATGTTATCATTTTTTTCTAATACACCCATAAAACCAAATAACGCAACAAGATATGGTGGAAATAGAATAAATTGTGCAGCAGTTGTCTTTTTTGCTACGACTTTCCATGATGTTACGGCTTGACCAAATTTTCGATCAATACTAGAGAATCCCATAAAGAAATATGGACCATGTAATAATAAGCCTGCTCCTGTCCAACGTAACGTTCTTAACACATCAATATCAAAGTCGTTGTCGTCGCTGTTGCCAATTCCTTCAACACAAAGTTGCGTGGTTATGTCAGCTACACCCATTATTGTACCGGATTGAAGACCCGCCCGTAGTGCATTTCCAATCATCTTTTAGCTAGCGTCGTTATTGTTCCATTATGCTTTGTTTATCTTGCTGGGCGCTTTTACAAAATTATGATCATTGTATTGAACATTTAAGTTAAGGCAGATTTCGAACAAAGAAAAAAGGGAGAGAAAAAGACAATTTCAAATTCGTAGTTAAAAAGGCTTAATAGTATGTATTGTAGGTATTATAGATAGGTACGTATTGATTTTTTTAACAAATGGCGAAGGGATTTGTGTTCTTTTTATTGTTTCCTCATCACATCATCTGTCATATCTTTCTGCTAATAAACAACACGCTTATTCGTTTCTCATTACAATAATCGCTTAATCATACATTCACTGGTCATCGAAGTAAGTAGTTCATAATAATAATCCAAGTTGTGAAGTTTCTCAGAAATAAAGAATAGAATACATCAATCTCATATATTACCACCTACTATCATTATCTTAATTTTTGTTACCGAACAGATATATTTTCTTCATCTCGATTAATTATGTTTTCTACCTCATCTCGTCGAATCGTCTCCGCAGCTTCAGCAAACCGTTTTTTTGGATCGACTACTGCTATGGGAAAGAAGGTTGCTGTTTTAGGTGCTGCTGGTGGGATCGGTCAACCCTTGAGTTTATTACTTAAGCTATCACCGAATGTTACTGAATTGGCATGTTACGATATCGTCGGTACACCAGGTGTCGCTGCTGATCTGTCACACATCCCTTCTATTGCGTCAGTTACCGGAAATGTACCATCGTCTGGAACATGGCCACCAAGTCATGATACAGGCCTCGAAGCAGCATTGACAGGTGCTGATATTGTTGTCATCCCTGCTGGTGTCCCTCGTAAACCTGGTATGACTCGTGATGATCTTTTCAATACCAACGCAGGAATTGTCAAGGCATTAGTTGAGGGTTGTGCTAAATTTTGTCCTGGAGCCGTTTTAGCCATCATTTCGAATCCTGTCAACTCGACTGTTCCTATTGCAGCAGAAATTCTTAAGAAACATGGTGTATATGATCCTAAAAAGTTATGTGGTGTAACCACATTAGACGTCATGTAAGTACTTACTTTTATTGCTAAAAATGGTTTCCAACATTTATTTAATTTATTTCTGCTGTAAAATGCCGAGTTTGAGTTACTCCTCTTTACCCCTCTCTCTCTCACACACACATATCTCAATCATCGGTCTCAAAAAAAATCTTCTTCTTCTTCTTTATATTATGATTGTGTGAAAAAATGTATTATTTGTGCTTCAGCCGCGCCAATACCTTCGTCGGTGCTTCTTTGGGTTGTGATCCAAACGAGATTAATGTTCCAGTTATTGGTGGTCATGCCGGAACCACCATCTTGCCTCTATTCTCACAGGTTCCTGGATTCTCTCCTACGGACGAAGAGCTCGAGGCCATTACGGTTCGAACTCAATTTGGTGGAGATGAGGTCGTTCAGGCCAAGGCTGGAGCTGGATCTGCAACTCTTTCAATGGCTTACGCTGGATATCTCTTCACCGATAAGGTCCTACAAGCTATGAATGGGGCCGATGATATCGTCCAATGTGCCTACGTTGAATCATCTATTACGGATGCTGCTTTCTTTTCGTCTCCATGTAAATTTGGACCAGATGGTGTGTCGGAAGTTTTGGGTTACGGTGAAATCACTCCATATGAACAGGCCTGGTTCGATAAAATGATGCCAGATTTGAAGGGTCAAATTCAAAAGGGAGTAGATTACGCGAACGCATAATTATTATTCATAAACAAAAACCATTGTGGTGTTGTATGTCAGGATACTATTAAGAAATCTACAATCCAAACAATATTCTGATTTTAAAAATGCAGAAAGCAAGATAAAGAATGGAAGTATTGACAAATTAATTAGTGATGTGATGTTATTTTATTTTAAGACACATACATATACATATACATATACTTTCTATACAAATAGACATGACATTTCGAGGTACCGTATGATAAAGCAATACCAATCCACTATCATAAGTATGTAGAGTATCAATACTAGTAGTAATCGATGTTAAAAAGAGACTTTATACAGGATATGGATTATACTATTCGAGTTAAGGCTATTCTTCCGGTGTTACATGGAACATACATGTTATATTGAATATTTCTCGGCAAAAAAATATAAAAGTCAGGCACCGACACTGCGTAATGTTTTGAGAGCTTTTGTAGACTGATCAGCATGTAGCAGGTGAAGGAGTTATGGCAATGAAGCTCAAAATTTGGAAAACATCTCTCGGTTCATCTATTATCAATCATTTTTCAGTCGACGGAGAGTCGTTTTCCCCCTTCGCTTTCGAGATTTTTCATTACGTTGACGTCGAAAGACAAGGTTGGTCACAATGCCATAGCAAAATAGAATGGGATAAATTCCCAATATCATGAATATACAAATGGTGGAAGTAACACTAAACGCAAAATGTACTCTATCCAGATTTCCCCGGTAATTCACACATATATATTCATCATGATCTTTGGGCAAGGTATATTGCAAGGCTGATTCGAGCCGTTGCTGTCCTAGTTCAAACGACTTGTGACTAAGCAGGGTATCTCCAACCGTTCCAGTCAACCGGTCCATGGACCAGTCTTGTCTCAATAATGTTTGACCTTCAACTCCCAATATTCGTACAGTGACCAAGCTTTGGTTCCAATCAAAATCAACTTCAGCAATATTTCGATCCAAAGAATACTGTCGTGTTTTCGATCTGCCATCGCCCAACAGGAGTGCAGTCCAAGGACTGGTCCAGTGTGCATAAGTGAAGACAATTTCGGCAAGTACATTAACTGGATAAAAATTGCATAAACGACTTCGGTTGGGCCTCCCACAGTAACTAGATTTCGATCCCCATGAGTGAGTCATACCACTTGTAGTTACCTCATATAGTGGTCGTATTATCTGGTTGTTTGTTAGCTTTCCATCATCGGAAGCCGCTACATTCCGGCGACAATCCTTCCTCAAAAATTGAGATAAATGTACGTCTCCTGTGATTAAGATTGGGGCACGGCTAGAAAATAGATAAAATAAAGGAATCAATCAGTGCCGAATGATAATCATTATGCATTCATATGAGCTGCTGATTTGAATGCAGTTAAACTGTACTTACACATTTGGTTGAAGTATGGTTTGATACAATCGATGTTGTGCTTTCGGAAAGCCACTCCAGTTCTCTATCAGGCTTGCATCGTAGAACCAGGGAGCGTGGGCCTGTATTCCACTGACAACTGTTTTATCATATGTCATATTATCACAATGTACGATTGAAAATGAGAAGTTAGAGAGCGAAATAATAGTGGGACAAAAGATAAAATAGGAACACAATCCTTCCGATTTGGTGTTTGGTGTGTGGTGTGTGGTGTGTGGTATGTGCGAATGAATTATTTGGATTACAACAGTTAAATATCTGCATCGCAAGCACACTCAAAAATGTTGATAAACGCACCGATATTTACACTTGCTTTCGACCGTCCAATAGCTGTTTTGAACCATTCCCATTGTTCTTCTCCTAAAAAATCGCCTTCTGGATCTAATGAGAACCGATCTGGAAATTTCTTAACCCACGGTGTTTTATTGGTTCTCACATCGAGGACAAATATTGCTACAAGTTGATTTTCCTCACTATTGATATCTGATACGTCGTCTTTGACTGCATCTGGATCTAGTCCAGCCTCTTCATCAGATAGCAGCCGTTTTGAAGGGTCACGTTTCGAAGAAAAGTCATAAACTTGTACACCGTATACTCCAAGGCCCTTAGCTGCCCGTTTCGACATAACCGATTCTTCATCTAAGCCAAGAAATTTAGTATATTCTATGCCATTTTCTCGTCGAAAGATAAAAGTTTTATCGCCATTGTTAATACCATAATCGTGATCATCTATAGTTCCAAATATCGACAGTTTTCCACCGACACCGTTATCTTCTTGTAATAAATCACGATAAGCTGGTACCTGGAGTTGTTCTTCGTATAGTTGACGGAGATATTCAGGCGTTGCATGTTTACTTTTACTTTTTCTACGAGGAATTTGAAATTCAAATAATGAGGACCACCAAGAACGAGTATTTTCTTTTTGATAGAAGTTGCTGCTGTCGGTGTTTGTTTCTGTGGATGTGGGCGTCATCGATTCTTTTTCTTCTTCTAGTCCTACTTGTCGATCATCGGAATATACGGCATCTCCTCCCCAAACAAACGCAGTTGGACTACGATTTTTGATGACATTCCAAAATGGCTGCTCATAGTACTGGCTGTTACAAGATCCGAAAATTATTCTAGAAGAACGGGGACTTGCCGATGATTTTACATCATTATTTTTTGTCATCGTTAATTTAGACGATCCATTATTTAATCTATACCACTTTCGTACTGCTACATCGACCGATCCTTGTATGCAACTGGATATCGTCGAGAGAGGCTTTGATTGTAGCTACTGAAGTAGTATAAGAAAATAACAAGTACTTCTTGTACAATTGTGTTAACTACTTTATTTTTTCATTTCGTGTAGAATTCTCTTTTCGAATTTGTGTTCGCGGAAAATTCTACACTAATAAAGGCGCGCGCATTTCACAGTACTTGAAAGTACTCAAATCAACAAGAACAAATCATATTGACACACATCAATCATCACTATACAGCAAGGGACAAAGAAAATTTTACTGATGTTTTATGCTAGACCTTTATTTTATGCACGCCTAGTTAGAAAACCCGAGGCAGCACAAGACACAATATCACGTATTTTCTAAACTTTCAACACAATCACAATAACAATAACAAACGACACTCCCATTCTCTTTTTTTTTTCTTTTTTTCCGTATATATATATATATATATATATATATAAGGTTTCATTCACGCTACTACACGGATGCTTCATCTTTCCCTTTCACAAACCCATTCCAAACAGTATCAGGAGTATGACCTTTCGTCCAATCAAAATCAATTTTATCCAACAATTCAATTCTTTCTTTTTTCAAACTTGGTTTTCTTTGTCGTTGATTAGCAACCCATTGTCCAAGTTCCGGATGTGATTTAGGTGCACGAGTTGTACCATTTTCTTCTTTGTACTTAATCATAAGTTTATATTTTTCCATCCATGTATTATTCAATGAATGTTCAAAATCAAAATGAAGATCATTTAATAGTTTAACCTGATCGTCGGGCATATTTTTTTTCCTGTACCGATCTCGTTGACCAGAACACCATGAAAATAATCTATTATCTGATCCGTTCTTTTTTGTAAGCATAGTGGTTTTATTTTTTCTGTAATATTCAGCAAGTTGTTCATACATTACAGCCCATGGCATAGTCGGTGCTCTCGTTGGTACATCCCAATCAAAATCGATAGAATTTAAAAGTAACCTTTTATCTTCCGTCATATTTTTCTTTTCCTCGCGTTGTTGAAAAACCCATCGTCCGAGTCTGCTATCTATATTGTACGTTCGTGGTACCCTTGTAGTATGGTGTTCCTTTTGGTAGGCCACAAGTCGCTTGAACACATTCATCCAATTTTGATCCCGACAAGTTAATGGTACTTGTATTTTTTTTTGCTTTTTCTGTTGTTTTTGCTGCTGCTGTGATAACGGATACTGCTGAGAAGAATACGGATCCATCACTCCTTCTCCTAGTGGGACCTGTACAGGAATAATTGTACCGGGTGCAATATTCATTGGAACAACAACTTCTAAAGGAAGTAGTCTACCAGGTAAATCGACAACCATTTTACGTCCCGGAAGTAATTCTTCGTATGGAACTTGAACACGAACAGTCATATATGCCGTCGGCATTTGATACATCGTTGGAACTAGAAAACCACCATTAGACTCTTCTTGTGTGGCTTTGCGCTTTTTATTACTGCCAAAGAAAGCGTCATTATCATCCTCATCATCATCGCTGAAGTCACTAATACTACTATTCGAGCTCTCAGACGAATATGATGCGTTGGTAGCTTTTTTCGCTCGTCTTTTCACAGGAGCTTTTCTTTTCTGTTTTTTGTTGATGTTCTGTTGTTGATTGTATGTAGCCGGGCCACGGAGGCAAGAACCGCCACTCAAAGCGAAAGCTCTTGCCTCTGCTTTCAATCTAGTTTGTCGTTCATCGTGCGTTTCCTTTTTCGGCTCGTCGTTGTTCTCATTGACAGATGGTGTTGCTTTTTCTGTTTCTGTTGCTGTTGCGTCCAAGGTTACCGGAGCATCAGGTCCTTCCTGGACTTCTTCAGTAGTCATCTGGATTGTTTTGCTGGAGTTTAGAATGCAAAGTCTGATCTCTATAGCTAGACTACAATTGCATACTGTTTTGCATTCTTTCGATGTTATACATGCATCGTTGTGTCTTTTCAAGTTTCAAGGTGGTTATTGTTGATTTATTGCTTTTGCTATTACGTGTGTCGATGCGTACAACTTGTACTAAATGCAAAATAATGATCATCGAAAAACTAGGTGCTCCGGATAAATCAAATCTCATGGCTAAAAATTGTTGAAATTACTTGCAATTAAACACCACCACCAACATCGACTTTTATTCTCTCTCTTCTTCATACAAACATTAACATTTAGGAAGGCCAAATAAAAGCTTGAATTGATCTAGTAGATACCATGGATTGTGCTGCTACAGGTAGTATTTTTATTAGCACTGTACAAAAATCCGTAAAAAGGCCTGTTTTATATGAATTGTAATCAAAATGAATAAATAATGCAAGAGATGATGACATGCCGTCTGTCTATACCCCCAAACACATATGTTCGCTGATGCACCCACTAGCATTAATTACTAGGTGTAATCTCCAAATAAAAGTCCAAGGGACAGCAAGATAGAGAGCACTGCAAAGTTACTTACGTCCGGTCCACCCTTGTACTTTGTTTTTGTCAAAAAAGACCACAAATTGGCCAAAAACTGCCCCTAGTTTAGCAGCTTCACTTATTAATTCTCTCGTGTGCTTTTGTCACATGCACAGATGCCTATACAAGAACCCCAGTTCCAGTTTATTCAAAATCAAGATTTATTACAGCAAATTGGATAATGATAGAAGACGTCAAGGTAGTCCATTCTCAACAAAAACAGCAAGTATTTCAACAACGCATATTATTTAGTATGTTGCAATATATAAATTAATTTCCTGCATACATTAGTAGTCTTTCTTGGGATAGCAGAGGCAATCAAAATAGACCAATGATCTGACTGAAACAAAATAAATTCCACAGATTAACACATTTTTCATATGGCAAATTTAAAGATGATGGACATGATGGACATGAAAAAATGCACTAATAATATTGAAGATCACTATTATTGAGTTTCATGATAATATTATTATACCAAATAGCTCAATGCAATATCATATTTGCAATCGCATCGCCATATTTTACAAATATCACTCTCTTTCCTTCAAAGTTGCTTGTATCAATGAAAGAAATTCCGCTCTATTATTATTATTAGCATGAATATTATTGTTATGTTTCATATCTACAAAGGTATTCTTAATTAAATGATAGTTGCTGCTGTCTTTATTTAGCACTAATATCTACTGTTTGGTACACTTTGGAACTACTTGTAGAAGGCATATCACTTCATCAGTACGCATCTTACCTGTGGTGATGACTCCTGTTCTATCATCTAAGGAATATTCCTATTGGTGTGTTTGCTTACTAACGTTGAACGTTATCTGATAATTTTTCTAGTTAGTATTACAAGTACTTTCCCAGTACCAAACAATCGTGTTTTCGTTAAAAATTTCTATATATAGTGCATGTTTAATTAATACATAATATGATTACCTTCATCTCTTCATTTCTTTGATCCCAATCATTCTAATGAAATTCGCCGGGGTTAGTCCATGCATCACTAGATTTTTCGTCTTGGTAGTGCTCAAACAAGGTTGTTGGTTCCAAGCCACTGTCGCGATCATGCGCTTGAACTGCATCTGCAAATACCTTAACCAATTGTACATTGGTCAAAAGTGGGATTCCGAAGTCGACGGCAGTTCGTCTCATTTGAAAGTTGTCTTCTAATCTCTTAGACTCGTAGGTAGGGATGTTAATAACCATACCAATAGTACCGCTTTTAATCAAATCAATGGCGTTGGGTCTGTCAGATTTTTCATCAGTTGGGTATGCGACAACTGTACAAGGAACTTGGTTCTTCTTCATCACATCGGCAGTTGCCTGTGTGGCGTACAAGGTATAACCTTGTTCAATCAATTGCCAGGCGCTGTGAGTGAAATCATCTTGAAGCTTGTCTTGAACAGAAACCAAGATATTTTTCTTCGGCATCTGGAAGCCAGTGGACAACAAAGCTTTCAAGAAAGCTTCCTCTTTAGTCTTTCCGAAGCACGCAACTTCGCCGGTCGAAGCCATCTCTACACCAAGGACGGGGTCAGAACCACGAAGACGAGTGAATGAGAACATTGGTGCCTTTACACCGACATATCCGTTAGGTCGATTTCTGGTCTCCAAAGTAGGTAAATCCATATCCGAGGTGTCTTCATTCACCATAGCACGGGTAGCCGCTTCAATGAAATCAACTCCCATAGTTTTAGAAACAAAGGGAAATGATCGCGATGCACGAACATTAGTCTCGATACACATGACATCGGTTCCTTTCGCAACAAATTGGATATTGACAGGACCGGTAATATTCAGACGCTTGACGATCTTTTTAGCGGCATCACGGACTCGGTGCTTAGTGTAGTCTGAAAGACTTTGAGGTGGAAGAACCAACGTGGCATCTCCGGAGTGGACTCCGGCGTTTTCGATGTGCTCGTGAATAGCAGCTGCGATGATCTCACCATCCTTTCCAACACCATCAAATTCAATTTCGACAGCTCCTTCAATGAAATCAGAGATCACAACTGGATGATCTTTGGATACATTTGCTGCTTCATTTAAGCATGCCTTCAATTGATCATCAGTCCATGCAACATTCATGGCAGCTCCACTAAGAACGTAGGATGGACGGACGAGGACTGGATACCCACAGTCATTAGCAAATTCAATGGCGCTGTCGGTGCTAGTGAGTTCTAGCCATCTTGGTTGTTGCACACCGATTTCGTCAATCATGTCCGAAAACTTGTTTCGATCTTCAGCATTATCAATCATCTTGGCAGAAGTACCCAACAGCTTGACACCAGCATCAGCCAAAGGAAGGGCAAGGCCGTTTGGAATTTGACCACCGACACTGACGATAACTCCATCAAGTTTGTCTCTGTTGTAGATATCAAGAACACGTTCGCGGCTCAATTCCTCGAAGTACATACGATCACATTCGTCGTAATCAGTAGAGACTGTCTCAGGGTTGTAGTTGATCATGGTAGCCTTGTATCCCATCTTTCGGAGCGAACGAATGGCACTAACTCCACACCAGTCGAACTCAATAGACGAACCAATACGGTAAGCACCACTTCCAAGAACAGCAACACCACCATTGGATGGTTCAACATCATTTTCAGTTCCGTGGTAGGTCATGTACAAATAGTTCGTTGCAGCAGGATACTCGGCAGCAAGAGTATCAATCTGCTTAATAACAGGTTCAATACCGAATCCAATACGCTTGGTACGAACACTGTCTTCGGTAGATCCACCCTTAACGATTGCAGCAATTTGAATATCAGAGTATCCGACCTTCTTGGCTTCTAGCATAAGTTCAGGTGTCATTTCGGCAAGAGTGAACTTTTCCATTTCGTTCCAGTGATCGACGATATTTTCAAGTCGACGTAAGAACCAGTGGTCGATCTTGGTAATATCATGGATCTCTTGGACAGACAAAGACTTGTCGTGCATAGCTTGTGCAATGGCATGAATACGACGATCAGTAGGAACTCCCAACTCTTTCTTAAGGTCTTCTAATGTCTCAAATCGTTCGTGTGGTTGGAATCCTGCAACGGATGGGTCAACCATACGTAAGGCCTTTTGGAGCGATTCTTCCAATGTACGACCAATACTCATAACTTCCCCAACGGATTTCATAGCGGATCCAATTTCACGGCTCACATTTTCGAACTTCGCCATATCCCAGCGAGGGATCTTCGTCACGATGTAATCCAAACTAGGCTCAAATGCAGCCTGAGTCTTCTTAGTTACAGCATTGGTGACCTCTGTCATCGGAATACCGAGACATAACTTCGCAGCCACAAAGGCGAGTGGGTATCCAGTTGCCTTAGATGCTAGAGCAGACGATCTGGAAAGACGAGCGTTGACCTCAATAATACAGTATTCCATCGATTCGGGATGAAGAGCATACTGAATATTACACTCTCCAATAATACCAAGATGACGGACAACTCTGATGGCAGTATTACGGAGCATGTGATATTCTGCGTCCGATAGCGTCTGCGACGGAGCCATAACGATACTATCTCCAGTATGGATTCCGAGAGGATCGAAATTTTCCATGTTACACACTGTTACGCAATTGTCGTAAGCATCACGGACAACTTCATATTCAACTTCCTTCCATCCCTTCATACTTTTTTCAACAAGAATTTGTGGAGATGTCGACAAGGCCATGTCAGCCATTTCTCGGAGATGATTTTCATCATAGCACATTCCACTACCGAGACCTCCAAGCGCGAATGCAGATCGAATCATGAGAGGATATCCGATATCCTTCGCAGCTTCGACGGCTTGTTCGATAGTATCAGCGGTATGCGACTGTGCGACTTTTTCGTCGATCTCTTTCATCCTATCATCAAAGAGTTGTCTATCTTCGGTGTTGATGACGACGTCAATAGGTGTTCCAAGAACCTTAATATTGTACTTGTCGAAAATTCCAGCTTTGTACATTTCAACTGCACAGTTAAGAGCCGTCTGTCCACCCATCGATACAACGATACCATCAGGTTTTTCCTTTTTGATAACCTCTTCGACAAATTCGGGTGTGACGGGGAGGAAAAAGATATGATCAGCCTTAAATTCAGACTTGTTGTCCATATTGGTTTGGACTGATGCAATATTCGGGTTCATGAGTACAACCTCCTTTCCTTCCTCTTTGAGCGCCTTGATCGCTTGTCCTCCAGAGTAATCGAATTCTCCTGCTTGGCCAATCGATGTTCCACCACTACCCAACAAAAGAACCTTCTTTACATCTGGTCTAGGAGCTGGGGGTGCTCGGACGGGGAATGTTATCTTGTCCATTGGCTTCTTGCATGCATCAAGGAACGTATCAAACATAAATTCAGTATCGGTCGGTCCGGCTGCAGCTTCGGGATGGAACTGCGCGGAAAAGTAGGGTCGGGTCATGTGTGCAATACCTTCATTACTTCCATCATTGGCGTTGGTGAAAAGAGTTTTCCATCCGGGACGAAGAGTGGTACAGTCAATGACGAATCCATGATTTTGAGAGGTGATGTAACATTCACCAGTTTGGTGATTCAAAACAGGTTGATTTTGTCCACGATGACCATATGGAAGTTTTTCTGCCTTTCCACCAGCTGCAAGTCCCATAAGTTGATTTCCTAAACAAATACCATAGATTGGCTTGACTTTATCGTCGGGACAAGTCATAACCTTTTCGAGCTCGTTGATAGTCTCTTGGCACATAGTAGGATCACCAGGACCATTCGACAAAAACAAACCGTCGTATTGGTCCATTTCAGCAGCGAAGGGGTAATTCCATGGAACAACATGTAATTCAACTCCACGCTTGACCAAGAGTCGGATAATATTGTTCTTCATACCACAATCGACGGCAATCACCTTCGTTGGGTTCCCCTTTCCGTATATAGTTTTTTCCTTAACACTAACTTCGTCGACTAGGTGACGCAAGTTAGGATTTTGAAGTTGACGGAAGTCAGGAACAGGTGCATCGAGATCAACTTCAATTCTTCCAATCATGGCTCCATTTTCTCTGATTTTTTTCGTCAACATACGAGTATCGATACCGGATAGACCAGGAACTCCCTGCTCTTTCATCCAGTCACCAAGTGATGACGCGGCATTCCAATGGGAATAATGGTGAGAATAATCTTGAACAATAAGACCATTGACATGAATCTTGTCGGATTCAAAATGTTTTGGAAGGCCATATTCATCTATTGTCTTGCGATCTGGGACACCGTAGTTACCAACCATAGGTGTAGTCAACGTCAAAATTTGACCTTGGTAGGAAGGATCAGTCATACTTTCAGGGTAACCGACCATACCGGTGGCAAAAACAACCTATATTCCAAAAAATGAAATGATATAAAAACAAAAAACAAAATTAACACATATATATGAGTACAATTAATTCTATTCAGGATACGTACGTACGCTACGACGACTGGCAGCAGATCCATTCTATTCATTATGCTATAATAGATTCGATTCGATTACACTCGATTCCACTTACCTCTCCCTCGGCGCCTTCGTGACAACCAAATGATTTTCCAACTAATGTAGTTCCATCTTCTAAATGAATCTTTGCTAGAGCAGTTGGTTTTTTAGTATCATCTCCACTCTGTGTAGCCAACGACCGACCAACCTGACCGACAAATCTGGCACGACGATTTTGGATCGCAGATCTTGCTGCGTGTCGTAACATCTTTATTTTTGTTGTTGTTGTTGTTCAGAAAAGTATAGAAATAGAAATACAACTAAATGTTAGCAAATGAGGAATGAATCTATAGAACAAATATCAACATTCAGTAATCGTCGTCGTCATGTCGTCGTCGTCGTCATCATCATCATCATCATCATTATCGTCGTCGTCGTCGTCGTCGTCATATCCATGATTTCAATGCAATAACAAACGACGCTACTGTAGTTACTAACCTTGTTGCTGTTGGCTTGCTAATGTATATATATATAATATGTTTACAAACTCAAGTTATGACTAGACAATTCAAAAGAAGTTGATACGCCAGTGTACGAGAAGGTTTGAATCGAATCAAAGCGTTATCAAGTGAAAAAAATTACGAAAATAATAATTTTCTTATGATTTGCGTGAACTGTCGTCGTATCCATTGAATATATTGAAATTACATGCCAGTAAATCTGATGTGTTGGGGAAACTATTTAAGGGGCAGGATGACACGACAACAACTTCAATTGTTATTACCGGTATTTAAACTCCGCTCTTTTTGGGAAGCAGTAAACTTTGTACGTAAAATCAACCGCGACGAGTTTGTAACGATTACAATGAAAATTGAAAATGCAAGAAGTAAAGGTGTTACAAGAAGTGCTTTGTAAAACTTCGAGCAAGAAAATGAAAAATGAAAGCTATGACGCACTTTCCCAAACGTACACTATAGGGACTGAACCAGACACGGACTGGGGGGAGGAGGTGATTTTTTGATTTCTGATTTTCGCTAAATTTTTATTTTTAAGACAGGCACTTTTTTTGCTTGATGTCGGAATTCTTTTGTGAAGCAACAAGCAACAATAAGGAGAAGGAATGTGAATGAAATGAAGCAACCTTTCGACCGTGGACACATTATTGTTCTTTTACAATTGTAATTTGTATGATTGATAATCTCTACTACCGTATCTTTATATGATCACCATGATGAACATTATTGTCTTGCTTCTTTCAGTACTAGCAGTATGCAGTTCTAGGACAGCGTCAGCGTTCATGACATATACACCACCAATAACCTCAAACAATGCTGTTACGATAGCGCTTGTGAAGAATGTCGTCGATAAAACAAATACGATGACACGATCAACTTCTTTAGTAGTAGTAGGAATGGTAGGTGGTCGTGGATGGGATAACAGTGATTACTTATCAGGTCTTGGTGGTAGCGATGACGATAAAAAGAAAGCACAAGAAGACTATAAGGAATTTTCAGATCGTCGTGCATCATTTCTTTCTCGACAAGGTGAAATTATGAACTCTCCACAAGGAAAAGCATTCTTAATGAAACAACAGCAACGAGAACAACAACAGCTGAAGCAGCAGCAACAGATGCAAGAAGAAAGATCCGAGACCGAAGAAATGAATTTTGCTTCTAAAGGATCAGGTGGAGGTACAAGAATGGGAAGAATGATGGCACAGGCAAAACGTATACAAGATCAACGAAGAAGTCAAGGTGGGAATATGATGGGTGGTGGTGGTGGCGGCGGCTTCAACCAGCAGATTTTATCTCCATTAGATGACGACGATGACGACGACGACGATGAAGATGACGATGAATAAAACTAGAAGGAAAACGCACATCTTTCAAGCACATAACCAAAATGTACTCCACCGAAGCTGTACACCATTGCATAATACATTACAGTACACTACACGACGACAAGTTATTAATTAAATAGGAAATGCTTTTTAAAACTACAGGATCGATCGTCAATGAATTATACAGACAATGGCATTGTATTTATCATTTAACCAAGAATATTGTTTATACTTCTTGTTTTCTAATATTGATACCAGTAGAAAACTCTTTCATCTCCCAACAGAAGATTAAAAAGAATAGTCAACAATTTTATCTTATGCAATCACATTGTCAGATATTATGTAAGAAAAGGGAAAAAAGAAAGTAAAAGATTGATCCATTCATTGTCCTTTTTGTAAATGTTACAAATTTGTTATGTGGACTAATATATCCACGTCTGGATATTTTTACACCATTTATTTCAGATTTTCAATTTCGACAACATTTCAGATTAAAATTAATAAATCGACAAACTCCTCACAAGTGAGAATTTTTCAATTGTTCGACGGCGATTCGATTCGTATCGACGTAGTAAATACTAAAAAGAAGAATGCCTCGACATGAGATAACCACTGAAGCTGCGACAGGATTGGGATCCAAAGTTGCAAAGAAGCAAAAAGTAAAGGCAGGGAAGAGCAACATTTGGAATCCAGATGTGTGCTATTCTGAAAAAAAAGAATGTACTACCAGTAGTGCTGGAAATGTAGTAACGTTAGAGAGTTTCCCGGCCCCGACCTGTACGGCGGAATTCATGCGAATGACTTCTACCAATTGGTTACGAAAACAGTTGCATAAATTGCGAAAAAGTCATAAAAGTGCCGAGGACGTAGAATTTATGAAACCTGCGGTTATGGCAGTAGAACGATGGTTTATGCGATACAGTTTAGATCATCCACACCGCCTAGCAGCAGGCGAGGACCCTGTGTTGCCGATGCCCGGTACGGACTTGGAAGAAATTGATCCTCATTTTGTAGATGATTTGGTCAAAACGGGTAAAGACACACAAGAGGCAGCCGTTGCGGTCGTCAAGGATTTCTATACCATTACTCGAAAGGCGGCGGTGGATATTTTGAAGAAAGAAAAAGCAGTGACACAGGAAGAAACTGTCGTAGTCATTCATCATCGTCATAGCTGTGACGTGATGTTGTCAAAAAACAAGGAGAAATTGTTGAAAATCAATCCAGCTCATTATGAAAAGTTAAAGACCATATATATCGCAGTACAGGAATCATCATCATCATCATCATCATTGACATCGGGAAAGAAGAAAAAGAAAACGACGGCGACGACGACGACGACGACGACGACTTTTGATCTTGCAGAATTCCATCGCCGTCTGTTTTGTATCCTCGCTCGATATCATGGTATTCAAGGACATGGCTTCCAGGCAGCATGTACTGAGTTTGTTTTTGATGTATTACATGGAAAATTTGGAGTAAATATGGAATGCTTTGCTTCTCCATTAAACAGTCGATATGCGTCACATTGTAGTGCTTTCCCAGATACGGATGCCTGTTTTGGCAGTCTAGGTTCCTTTTTTCAATTTTATCCTAAACAAGGTTCTTTTGAAGCAAATCCTCCCTTTGAACCGTACGTGATGCTGGCCATGGTAAATCATATGGAAGTCTTATTCACAAAGGCAACGGGTGCTCTTTCCTTTATTGTCGTCGTCCCTGGTTGGAAGGAATCCGAAGCGTTTCAACGATTAAAATCCTCGAAGTGGAATAAAAAAGCACTGCCCATCGCTCAAAAGGATCATGGATTCTGCGATGGAGCGGCCCATCAACGACGAGACCGATACCGTATCAGTCCGTACGATACCTTTTTCTTTTTCCTTCAAAACGATGCTGCTGCCTCGAAATGGCCGGTGACTGAAATCGCAATTAATGAGCTCCGTGCAGCAATGGCATGTGGTGTTCCGTCTCCATCCATGCAAGCACGACACGACAAGGCTGGTCGAGGCACGGATGATATCGCACGAGGAGTGTACAAGGGAAAGAAACGTAAAGCTACGGGGGAGGGTGTCATGTCGCGAAAGCTGGAGGAAACGCGCTTGAAGAAGGCTGGCGTGAAGAAGACTGGCGAGGCGAAAAAGCATAAGCGAAATACATAAAAAAGAATTCTAAAAATGTGTTCAACTATTGCGTTTTAAAACAAACTATAATATACTAGCCGAAGAAGGACGTCTATTATTATTATTATTTTAATTGACAATCGCCTAGAGAGTCAGTCAAACTGAGGACAACCGTTCTCCCGTAACCATTTCATCTTTTGACGATTACGGTTTTTAAAAAGCAAAATTGAGATATCTTCGCTAATGAAATGAAGGAAATAAAAGAATGTACAAATTAGAGCAGCATTTTCTCATTTTTATTATGACGACGGACGGTCGAGCGTGGGCAATTCCGTTCAATCTATTATTTCTTTACCATGAAGGTGCAATAGCGCGTGCGCGGCGATACTACTGCCCTTCTCAAATTAGTAGATCGCGCGACAAATACCGCGTATCCAAAACAAGTTTTATGACAAAATCATCAACGACGTTGTTTTTATTTTTTATTTTAGAGATTTGCAGTCATTTAATCCAATTCAATTCAATTCAATTCAATTCTTCTTACTCTAGATCCGTAGTCTACAGTATAAAGTATTTACGTCAAGCAATTCGAAAAAAAAACAGATTGTTAACAACAAGCAGTAACAGCAAGTAATTTAAGTCTAGTCAAGTAATCAAAAAAAAAATCGGAAGTCAGTCATAAGTATGGGTATCGGACCAACAATAGATCCAGCTGATGTTGGAACCACAGGACTTATATGGTTGTTTTTTTCATATGGGTATGCACTTTATTACTCAGCAAATTTAATTGGGGAAGGTAGTGAACTGTTATTGTTGGTTCCTAGTATGGCAGGTTTAGTTGGTGGTGTAGTTCTACCATTATTGGGGGCAGTTCCTGATGGAGGTACGATATATGATATGATATGATAATTGTTTGTTTGTTTTGAATAGAATAGAATGGAATGGAATGAAGGAACGATATCGTCTCTTCGTATTCTTCGACTTCACTCGCTTCACTCTTTAACTAATAATCTGTTTTAATTCAATTTATCACGATTTTCACTCACAAATTAATTCATCTCTCTGCGATTGATGATACAATCAATAATGTACTATTGAATATACAGCTATTATTCTCTTCTCTGGCCTTGGATCGATTGAGGTTGCACAGGAAAGTCTCTCAGTTGGAATCGGAGCATTGGCTGGATCTACCATCATGCTTTTGACTATCCCATGGGCACTATCTGTCTTCGCCGGTCGGGTCGATATCATTAATGGAAAGCCAAATTATAGAGGAAAAAATAAATTATTTCCAGGGAAAAGCACGTCGGAAATCCTTACAACAACAGGTGTCGCTGTATCGGACGAAATTCGTCATGGGGGTATCGTTATGGCACTCACAACAATCCCTTACTTTTTGATCCAGATCCCTGCGATGTTCATGCATGGACCAACATCAGAAGTTGCCGAAGGTGAACATTGGTGGGCATTAGGCAGTAAGTTTTTTGCTTGTTTTTGTTTCTTCGCTATCTGATGACAATAAAATAAAATAAATTTCGCTTTGCTTTGCGCTATGACAAATGCAATATAATTATTTGCGTCTTTTAAAAATTACTCACATTGCAAGTTGTGTTCGATTTAATTTAGGTCTTTTGTTGTGTATCATTGGTCTGGTTGCATATATGTATTTACAATTGAAATTCAACGATTCCAGTCAAAACAAGGACAAACGCATTGCTATCGCAAAGAAGACGTTACAGGAAGGGAAAATGTCGCTAAAAGGAATTGTCAAGTCGACCATCACAACGATGGAATCAAAACAATCTTTAGGGTCGGTCCCAAATGAAACTGGATACGGTTCAATACCATCAGAAACACACCACGCACCATCGGCCGAGATCTTAGATGTGTTGAAAGAACTTCTACACGACGCCTTCCGCGCATACGATTCAGATAATAATGGTATGCTTGAAAAGAGTGAAATTAGAGTCTTCCTCAAGGATTTTCATGAAAATATTGATGAAGATACAATTCATAAGATTTATTCCAAAGTTGATAAGGATAACGACAATCTTGTTTCTCTTGACGAGTTTGTGACTCTGTGCTATTACTTGATTATGAGCCATGACGGTGCGCCAGTAGATACAAGTTTTCGGGAAAGCATTAATGCGCGCTGTTTCAAGGATGATGATGACGAGGGAGATGATGAGGTCGAGGATTTACCCGAGGAGTTTACTGATTTAAGTCCAGAGGATCAACAGGCTGCTATTAAGTTGAGAGCCTTCAAAATGCTTTTCATCGGTACTGTCATGGTCGTGTACTTCTCTGACCCTATGGTGGATGTTATGCAAGAAATTGCTGTCAAATGCAGCCTCCCGCCATTTTATGTTAGTTTCATCCTTGCACCCTTAGCGTCGAATTCAAGCGAAGTTATTGCCAGTATGTTCTATGCAGCAAAGAAAACTCGAAAGACTATGACTGTTTCTCTTTCTGCGCTGGAGGGTGCGGCATGTATGAATAACACTTTTTGGTGAGTTTCAATATTTCTTGACTTACTTCGTGTTTATTTGTATCTACTCCTTTTGTTGTGCATAATGAAGTCGATCTCACTCTCTTCTTTCTTCTTTACTTATAGCTTGTGTATTTTTATGGGGCTCATCTACGCCCGTGGGTTGGCATGGCAGTATACTGCGGAAACAGCTTCTATTGTAGTTGTTCAGTTCATTATGGCCCTTCTTGTACAAAAAGATGTGATGACATGTGGTACGGCGCTCGGTGTACTCGCGATCTTTCCTCTATCCTTAGTGTTCGTTTTTACGATGGAAAATTATCTTGGTTTTGACTAAGGGAACGGAAATTTGGAAATGGAAATAAATATATATATAAAAACTTATTGAATAGCTTGAAAATAATCAACCACATACTCTAACTAGCTAGTATGATAAACATAAATCATTATCTGCTTGATATTTTGTTTTTCTAGGAAATCATTTTATGTAGATGCCAACCTGCACACAAACATTCCAATATTAATCTGCAATTTCTTCTTTTCATATAAAATGTTGAGGATGATAAATCTGTGAGGCCACATTGACAAAACGTGTTGAGATCTTGATAGAACTGGTTGAAACTGGATCTATTCATTTGCATCATACCATCAAGGTGCATTCTTTGAAGAAGAATGTTACTGCTAATTGCTTACAAAGCAACAACAATCTCTTTTTATCGGGGGAGATGGGAATTTTCTTTTCGCTGAATCAATGGCAGGAAGAGGAAATGCGCATTTCGGAAATGCATTGTTCCTTGGCCTTATTGACTTTTGCAGTTAATTTTGAATTTGTTCGCCATTTGTTTTGGAGATGATTAAAAGAAATTGATGGTAGATTTACAAATCTAATATGTGTGTTGGTTGGAAGTAAAGTATCGTAAAAGCACAGGATGAAGTAATATCTGTATGAAGTAATATCTACTAGTAGTATTTAGTAGAAGTAATGCGACAATCTTTCTGGAGTGAACAATCAGTGATGATTCGCAGGATGATGAGTACGACGACGAATACAGCAACAATAATTTGCAGGATAGCTCAGAAACATCATCACCGACGACGATCTTCTTTTATTATTCGTCGCGCTTGCTATTCATCAACCAACAAAATATCA
>Ga0115007_10000439_pt1 | contig 27505 bp, 41 predicted proteins | sample ArcOceMetagenome_2_FD_87166 | JGI IMG/M metagenome (GOLD analysis project Ga0115007, IMG submission 87166) | Marine eukaryotic phytoplankton communities from Arctic Ocean - Arctic Ocean ARC135M Metagenome | ecosystem: Environmental > Aquatic > Marine > Oceanic | place: Arctic Ocean | collected...
ACGTGGTTGAATTCATTATGAAATGTAGGGAAGATTACGACAAACTTCTCGACGATTCACCCGATATACCAGCTATTACTATTCAAGCTTTCTTGGTCCAGTTCCCCGATAAAGAGAATAAACCGGATGTCTGTAACGGATTGAGTATCCTCGTACACGATGATGCAGCTTCTATAGGTTCATCTAAGCGTGCAGTGTCTAGATGGTTGGGTGCTTTGTCGGGTGTTAATACGCGACGAAGAAGTCGAGAGTTACCGAGAACAATCAGTGGACTTGTAAATGAAATAGAAAATGTTTAAAATTCATCATCGAACTCAATCACATTAGAATCATCATCCATCTTACTATAGTCACCCACCCTCTTTTCAAAGAAGTTCGTCTTACCATCGAGTGAAATATTTTCCATGAAATCAAAAGGATTCTTGGAGTTCCAAATCACGGGATGACCGACTTGTTTTAAAAGTCGATCCGATACATATTCGATATACTCGGACATTTTTTCAGAATTCATACCGATAAGACTACATGGGAGAGCATCCAATATGAAACTCTTTTCAATTTCAACTGCTTCCTTAATGATACCATGTATAGTTTCCGTGGAAAGTTTATGTCTAAACATATTGAAGAGTTCGACCGCAAACTCTTGGTGTAGACCTTCATCGCGACTAATAAGTTCATTACTGAAACAGAGACCAGGGAGAAGCCCACGCTTCTTTAGCCAGTAGATGGCACAGAATGACCCAGAGAAGAAGATACCCTCTACACAAGCGAAAGCGAAGAGTCGTTCCGTGAAGGGTCGGGACTTGTCAAACCATTTCATGGCCCAACTCGCTTTACGCTCTATACAAGGGATTGTCTGTATCGCTTGGAATAACTGTTTCTTTTCGGCCGAATCCTTGATATATTTATCGATCAATTTAGAATAGGTCTCCCCATGTACCATCTCGTTATGGGATTGGTACGCATAAAAGGACCGTGCTTCGGGAGATTGTATCTCATCAGCAAAGTTGTTGTTAATATTTTCAAACACAATTCCATCAGAGCCGGCGAAGAATGCTAATATATATTTGATGAACGTTTGTTCGTTCTCCGTTAAATTTTTCCAGTCTTCCATGTCCTTCGAAAAGTCGATCTCTTCAGCAGTCCAATTGGACATTTGTGCCTTTTTGTAGAGATCCCAGAGGTTTTGGTGTTTGAGTGGGAAAATAGTAAAACGGTCCAACGTCGGTTCTAACAGTGGTTCATACTCTTCTTCTAGGAACTGTTGAAATTCAAAGTAGTTACCTATATGACGATCGTTCACGAATATTTGAGGATAGGAATCAAACTTACCATCACATAACTTTTTCAGTTCGTCTCGATCCATATTGGTTTTTTCATAGTCGAAACCTTCGGATGCACACATCTTTACCGCCGCATCACATAAACCACATCCATCCTTTGAATAAATCTGAACTCTCATCTGTGTTATTTACCCTGATTATATTTTGTCCGAAAACTCTAAGTATGATCTCGCGCGGAAGTATTTTCCAGGACGATATTGTCAGATTGCTTGTAGATGAAGATGGATTGGAGGAACAGATGTACGCCATTGTCGGTATGAATACGGGGAATACGTTAGGTGTCAAGTATCTATCACCGACGAACAAAATATATAAATCAGCATGTGTCTACCAGTTGGAGACTGGAGATCTCAACCCAGCCCCATTTGAGAGTATTTGTGAACATTACCTAAGTGGGACCAAGTTTACTGATATCGGAATGAAATTAGTTGGTGAGAACATGTACAGTCTACACGAAGAGATAGATGTTGAAGATAATGACAGTGACATTTACGAAGACCACGACGACTCCGATACTGACTCTGAAATGGCGGACTTCATTGTCCCCGACGATGGGGATGTCGTAGAAGCTCCACCAGGACAGGATATTGTCGATAGGGAATGGAACAATTGGGAACCCTCTACGTTGGGTGCTAAGAGTTACAAGGACACTATAGACACGATCGAACGATACGCAAGAAGTTTATAACCTAAGTGCGTTAATTTTGAGTGATTTATTAATGTATATCAAGTATAATGGAATTAGTTACTATATGGAATCAACTCGATGCTCTCATCGATACGAAAAAAGAAATAAAACTGGATACTACAAATAAGAATATATGTGGTGAATGCGACGGAATAAAAGTGATCACACCTGAAGGACTACCAGTGTGTTCATCATGTGGTCTCGTAGAGGATCGTTTTATCGACGAGTCTCCCGAATGGACCAGTGGTGTAAGTGAAGATGGAAAGGTGAATGATCCATCGCGATGTGGGAACCCCAATTCAAATCCTGAACTGTTTTCGCAAGCATGGGGTAAAGGAACGATCATGGCGACAACCTATTCGTCAAAGTATGAGATCAAACGCATGGCGAAAATTAATTTTCACATGTCGATGAATCATAAGGATCGGTCCTTATTTCATGCATACAAAGGTATCGATGAAGCGTGTCATACACTTCCAGACTCGATACTCAAGGATGCGAAGATGATGTACAAGAAATTTGATGATGGTAAATTAACCAGGGGTGCTGTACGTACAGGTATCAAGGGTAATTGTGTATTATATGCGTGTAGATTGGCGAAGGTGCCGAGGACTACGAAAGAAATTGCCGACATGTTTGGAATTCAAGGGAAGGATATCAGTCGTACAACACAGATTTTCAAAGAAACTATTATGGGGAAGACGGAGAAGAACTATATGACAAAACCCTGTGACGTTGTACATCGGTTACTTGGGAATTTCAATATAGGACAGAATTACCGTCCCATATGTAATAAGATCTGTAGCGAGATTGAAGGGTGTATCGAACTCATGAGTAAAACACCGAACAGTATCGCATCTGCTGTGATACTCATAGCACTTAAAGGTGTATACACGAAGGGTGATATATGTTCAACATGTAGTGTTTCTATACCCACTGTAAACAAGATTGAAATTATCATTAGAAAGCACTTAGAGGTGAAAGGTGTTATATTATAAAATGGTGAAAGTATTTCTTTCAACTCCATGCTATGGGGGGCTATGTTTAGATAAATATATGACTAGTATAATTAAACTTCAACTTCTTCTCATTAATAAAAATATTCAACTCATGCTCGATACGACCGAAAACGAATCATTAGTACATCGAGCTCGTAATGTATCTGTTGGCCGTTTCATGCAAAAGACTGATGCTGACTTTTTCATGTTCATTGATGCTGATATTGATTTTGACCCAGAATCTGTTGTCAAACTTCTCGAATCTACACATGATATCGCTGTCGGGTGTTACCCAAAGAAGGTTGTGATGTGGGATCAAGCCGCAGATGCTGTGAAGAATGGTGATGAGCGAGACATGGCGATGCTTTCGTCTAGTCTTGTCGTAAATGTTGGTTCCGCTAGACGAAGTGTCGAAAATGGTTTTGTAGAAGTTCTTGATGGACCAACTGGATTCATGTTAATCAAGAGATCTGTATTCGAGCGTATGCATGAGCATTACAATGAACTTTGGTGTAAAAATGATCACCAGAATCGAGATTTTGATGACTATTGTGCCGTATTCGATTGTATGATTGACCCCGACAGTAAGAGGTATCTCTCTGAAGATTATGCATTCTGTCGACGATGGCAAAAGATAGGTGGTAAGATCCATGCTCACATCCATACAACACTTGGTCACATAGGTAATTTACCTTTTACCGGATGCCTAAACGATAGGCTTAAGGTTTAAAATTCTTTATTTATAAATGAAGTTCGCAACTATCATTGTTACTCGATCAAAGTCTTGTCATGTCAAAACACTTCATACAATTCTTCGTATGAATATCGAATGTATTCGTAATGGACATCAGAATGAAATAACATTTGTAAATGATGACCCATATGCAAAGGCGAAAATGATTGAGAATCATCTACCCACAAGTGATCGGATTCTCTTTGTTGATTTTGGTATCAGTATCGACCCTGATAGTATCATCGAACTACTTAAACCACATGAAGATGTTGGGTGCCTTGTTTTACCAGGAGTGAAAGAAGGTATCGATTGGGCCATGTTCAAGGAAAAGGTGCATAATAATATTGATGAACCTGTACACCAGATGGGTCTCAATTTCGATACGACGATTGATCAAGAACTTTCAAAAGACTTATATACTGTGAAGGAAACATCAGCTCGTGCGTGGATCATGAACTGTAAAGCCGTATCTGATACACTTCAATCATCAAAGAATGATAAAAGATTTGGTGTTGCGACGATTCCTCCTCGGATGGATATGATGTTTTTTAAATTTAAGGAAGTTGGTATTAAAATTATTGCGTATACAGCAGCTAAGTTGACGATGACATATGGTCATGAATGTGTCAGTAGTCTTCTCAATTCTGCAGGTGTTAAAACAACATAAAGTTATAAAACCTTAGACTACTATGAATCAGTATGTCAAGAATTTCATCCTCAAGACGTGGGGTGTGAAGGATAGATTTCCTGGCCCCCAACCTATATCCATCGAATTCAAGCATTTTCCCATATTGAAAAATAACGATTATGTCGTATGTGAAAAGACTGATGGTGTTCGTCACATGATGGTTGCAATCATGTACGAAGGGAAGAAACACTGTGTGTTCGTCAACAGAAACTTTCAAATGTTTTCTGTTCCACTCCACTGTAAAAGTTCCGTTTTCGATGGAACGATTTTAGATGGTGAGTTATACGGAGATACATTTCTTGTCTATGATACGGTCATGATTGAGGGAACTGTTGTGGGACATCTAGATTTTATCAGCCGTCTCGGTCATGCAGAAAAAGTTATCAAGGGTCTCATAAGTATGAAGTCGGATCGTGTCAAGGTGAAACTCAAGAAATTCCATGTGATGAAAGAATTTAAAACTTTCATGAACGACTATCTACCGACAGTCAAGGAGTCTGTGGATGGATTAATATTCACACCGGTGAATGAACAAGTTCGCATGGGAACACATGAGACAATGTTCAAATGGAAACCCAAAGAAAAAAACACGATCGACTTCTTAGCCAAAGTGGATGCTCGAGGTGTTTGGCGTTTGTATGTCCAAGAGAAGGGTAAATTGTATCTTGAAGGTGAAATTCCACCCGACAAGGCGGATGATATCCCGATATTGGAGAATGGAGCAATCCTTGAATGTATGTATATGGAACGCGACACGCCCATGTGGTGGAAACCACTTCTGAAACGTGAAGATAAGGACTACCCCAATAATAGAAGAACCTTTTATAGGACACTCGTCAATATCACTGAAGATATCAAGATGACTGATTTTTTAAGATGTATATAAGTAAATAATGTGGAGCCATGATAGGAACCTGTTGTAATGTAACCACATCGTCATCATTACAATACCATGTATCGTCACTTTTCGTAAATGCGACATAATGTCCACCTCTCTGAACACCCATATGAATCGCAGATGCCACGAGTTCATATTCGTGTGTATCAATTGTGAGATGTTCAATCACTCCAAACATACCCCTCTTGTCAAAGGATATCATCAATACATTTGGATACTCTGAGAAGAGACACCTCGTCGTCGCCACATGATGGACCTTACCATCATCATCCTCGTAATCACTCAATGTATTCCACTTCACACTGTGCATCATCATTTCCTCTAACGTATTTGAGGTAGTACACAAAATATGAACACTAAATAATTCTTCATGATTCTTTTTACCACCTGGCCATATCGTTTCCTGTACCTTTTTCCCGTAGAAATTGGATTTTATGTCCGGTACTGACTGTTCGAGTATATCGATACAACAAAGGATTGCTTCCTGAACATCGTGTTGTTGCCCAACAATAAACCTTGGAAACTTTTTTACAAATTCTTCGAGAAGATCATTCACATTGAAGGTTGCTTTGATAGTATCATCCCAATACTTTCTGACGAACTCTGAAAAAAGTTTCGTAAAGGAACATGTTCCATCATACCCTTTCATCATGAAATACTCTCTCACAATAGGCACATGGAGGAGACATTGAAGGGTCGTATTGAAATAGCATGTATTTCCATTATTCAGTATCCCTTTCATTACAATTTTCGCATAAAAAACACTTAAGAGGAATACGCGATACTTAAATTGTAAGTAAAAATGAATACCGAAATCGTCTACAAGAAGATTCACAAACTATTCGAACAGCATCAGAATGATCCACATGTTGAAGTTGAAATGCGTCTTGGGAAGTTCAATGGTAAATTATTCGATACCAATGTTGGGAAGGATACATTCGATAAGGTCTACCGTGCCTTGGTAAAATATCAAGCATGGGAAAAAATATACACCACACAAGAAGAAGTGTTTTATCGAGACCGAGACAATATTCGTATGTCGATCGATCAGAACACGGGTGATCAGAAGATTGTACAGAAAACCAGTGTTCATAAAGAAGATTTCAAGAAAATTAAGGGCGTACCTTACGATGTGAGAGTTGCTTTCAGTAAAGAAATTCCCATGGATATTGACGATTTCGGTGACATGGATCGGAAGCGTTCCAAGCATCGCCAGTCCTTCGTTCGCAAAAACCTTTCTATCGATCTGACAATGTCGACTGGTGATGCGATAGACATGGATGCGGAGGACATGACGGAGTATCAAGTTGAGTTTGAAATCATCGCCCCTCCTGATGTAAAATCCAAAAATGAATTGTTGAACATTGTACAGAAAGTAAATGATCTATTGAAGGTATTTTAGATAAGCCATTTTAGTACGAGTAAAATGGTATACCCAATTGTTGTAATTAAATTAAAGTCCCGCTGGGTGATCAAAAGAACCTGTCACATCGAGACCCTGTAGTTCAAACCCCGAATCAACGAGTTCAATCTGTTCTTCTTCCATATCTGGGAGAGGGAGAGGGGCGTCCCGCATAGGAACTGGTACCACATTCGCCTCAACTTCCACCTGTTTCACTTTCATGGGAGGAGCTTCCTTCTTGAGGTACATGATACCCCACACGATCAACATGAACACGACGGTGTGCAAGAGAAGGCCACCGAATTTGGGGCAGCCGTTGGGTCCAGCAACCCACTGCCCGAGAAGGCGACGCATAAGAATAAAAGTTTGGGGGTTGGCGACAACGAAGAAAATCAACGCGGACATCATCGAGATGAGAAACTTCTCCCGAGCCTTGCCACCATTGCACCCACATCCACAGTCTTTAAAGATACCCATTTATTTTACCTGGAGAAAAAAAATATACTTAAAGTTTTTGATCATATAGAATATACAACAACCCACTATGTCGCTTGCCATCCAAAAATTTTCCGAATTCAATGCCAGCAACGTTTCCTTCTCCAAACTTCGTAAGAACAAGAATGGGGGGAAAGCTGTCTATCTCAACAGTAGCGACAACAAAAAAGTATTCGTCCAACTCCCTTTCATGCGTTCCCCCTACGGTCTAAGTGCCTACACTGATGAGGCTACTGGGCGTACGAGTTATTCGTTAGATATCTCTTTCGATGCCGATAACGCAGAATCTGCACAATTCCTCGAATCCATGGCTGCACTCGATGATATCGTTGTAAACATGGTTGCCGATAACTCGAAGGAATGGCTCGGTAAAAAGTTCAACGTCGCCGTCTTGAAGGAGGCTCTTTACAAACCCATCGTCCGCCCTGGCAAAGAGCAGTACCCTGCGACCATGAAGCTTAAGATCCTCACCAAGAGTGATGGGTCTTTTGTTCCTGAAGCGTATAACATGCAACGCGAATCCGTGTCTCTTGACACGATCGAAAAGGGTCAGAAGGTACTTGCCATCATCGACCTCAACCAGATCTGGTTCATCGATAACAAGTTTGGTGTGACGATCCGTTTACAACAAGTACTTCTCGAACAGTCTGAGAAGCTTCCTTCGTTCGCCTTCCAGGGTCTAGACCTCCCAGGTGCGAATGATGCACAAGATGACATAGAGATGGAAGAAGAGTGTGAAGTTGACGAATAATAAAATATCATTTTAGAATAGATGAAAGACATTCTTGCTATAACTACTTTATTTGGAATCATTTACGGATCATTGGAACCTGAACATTTTGGTTTCGAGAGTGTCCTTGACCCATTCTATTTCTCGTTCACGACAATGAGTACTGTTGGGTACGGTGATTATAGTCCCAAGACGAACCTTGCCAAGGTATTGGTGATGTGTCAAAACGCGATGCTATTGAGTAAATTTGTAGCATGATTAAAAACCCATTGATAAGAAGATTCCATCTTCTCTTGAATGTAATAAAATCTGTATATAAATTAACTATGAATACCCTTGAGAGTAATCTCAAACAGTTCTTGAGGGGTAAGAAGGCATGTTCTCCAGGTGACTATTTGAAACTCCCACACTGGCCCAATGGACGAATGATCCCTGGTAAGGGTAAAATGCTTGGTCAGGGTCTATACGGTAAAGTGTACAGAGGAAGTGTCAACAATAATGGGCGTCGATATGTCGCGTACAAAGAGATCGATACCAGACGGAATAATTTGGGCATGGCCAATTTCGAATTTAACGTCGCGAAAAAATTGAAGGGATATGGCGTACCTGATATGTATCTCTACAAGAAGTGTGAAGGTATAGATATTCTCTATCTCGAGTATATCAAGGGTGGTGAATTAGAGAAATGGTGGAAGACCACACCTTCATTGGGGGCGAAGAAATCAGCAATGGCACAGATTTTATACAACTTGTACAGAATCAGACAGAAGTTTCCAGGATTTAGACACCACGATCTTCATGGTGGTAACATATTGATTCGTCCCGTACCGGTCAAGAATATCACTATCAGATTACCTACTAAAACGTATACGATTTCCAACGGAGGGGTTGAAGCTGTCATGATTGATTTTGGGTTATCCACTTTCCCTCGAATGTCGAACCCTATGATTGACGATGGTTCATACGAGCATGTAGCAATCTCTAAAAAGTCTCACCCACTCTACGATCTTCACCTCTTCATGAATACTGTTTTTAAATTCGTGGAGCAACCAAAAAACAAAGAAGATCGTCAGGTACACAATTTCATCAAGTCTCTCATCCCCGATGGGTATCGTGGTATGGAAAATACCTATGTGACCTTTTACCGTCTCGGAAAGGACTTCAACGAACAACACAACAAGGTCCTCCCTAGTTTCCAGAAAGTTTTGAGTAGTTCATTCTTCACTGGTGAGACACGTGTTGAAAGGGTACTACCAAAGCCTATAAAGAGAGCTGTGATCCTTAAACCTAAACCTAAACCGAAATCACCTGTAAACCAGAAGAATGCCATGGCTCGTGCCATTGCTGTCATGAAGGGTAAGACTGTCCAAACTCGAAAGAGACCAGGAGTTCCCGTTATCGCCGCGAAGCCGAAGAGCCCAGTCGTGTTACCACGGGTATATAAGTTCACTAATAGAACCGGTAAAGATCGTGTCTACAAATCAAAGGCATGGTATGAAAAGGCATTGGCTAAAAATAAATCTACACAATAAGTAAACAATGCTCGCGTTCCTCATTCTCATTATGGTGAATGCCTACATTTTGATGAAAACGGGTGAATCTCCTGCTATTCAGGCGGCACCTGGTGAGAAAGGTTGGACTATTTTCGGGACCATGGGGTGTGGTTGGACTCGAAAACAACTGGAACACATGAAGAAGGTCAAAAAACCTTTCACATTTGTGGACTGTGATAAAGGGGGCTGCGACGGTGTCGACGCGTTCCCTATGACTGTTGACCCCGAGGGTGAAAAACACGTTGGGTACAAGGAGTTTTAACAACCACGAAGTACCATCAACGCAATGGAGAGAAGAAACGCCTCAAGCATGGTTTTGATGGGTTTCAGGACTGTGATGTGCTTCACCAGTGATTCATTCCAGAGGAATCGAAGAATAAACGTACTGAGAAGTGTGATGAATATATACAACATCACGAGTTTCACACGTTCTTCGGTCGTCTTGGCGGCAGCAATGTCACGGATCATTTATAATATACTAACATAATATAAATGAGTCGTCGTCCACCACCCCTTAGTGGGTCGGAACCCACGTTTACGAATAAGTACTGGGGTACTTCAATAGGTATAGGTAACAATAACTGTTACGCCTACGCCGTGGGAGACTATGAGAAATATCGTCATCAAAAGAGTGTTCCTGGTGATAAAAGTGGTCGTTCGAGATGGTATCACTCTTACACGAACTGTAAGAGTTTACCTCAGCGTGTCGTCTCCGATAACCCTAAAAAGGTATACGTCGTCAAGGGGAATACGAGATGTAAAACGGGGTACTATAAGGTAATGATGTTTGTGACCGGTAAAAACAAAAAGTCACCCTTCAATAATGGTGACTTCCATTTTTACAAACAGCATGGCCTGGTAGAATATCGACCAACGACTGGGGATACGAAAACGAGTATCGCTAAATTTTTTAAGGTATCGACGCGTAAAATACCGACAGTAGTCGTCGGTAAATTGATGAAAATCCGCGTTGGTGTGTTCAGTCACAAACGTGGTTGGGCGACAGGTCCATTACTAAAAGATGCGAAGGGTCAAGTCATTAAGGATCCTAGGAAGGCGAGTAGAAATTATGGGGGTTTAAATTACAACACCTATTGTAGTTCATTCTGTGTGAAGAACAAGGGGATCAATGTCGGCAAGACTCGAGCCAATATCCAAAAGAAGAGCATCTAAATCTAGAACATCCTCCACATCAAATGATATATCAAATATATCCATCACATTGAATATCATATCCTCATTCATCGATATGACATTTGATGTTGTGTTATAATTATTCTCGACTGTCAAGGTCACCTTGAAATTGGACACATCGAATACCTTTCGACATGTTGGGCATGTATTTTTACCCTGATCTTTCCAGTGTTGTAAACAGTCTGAGTGAAACACGTGACCACATCGAATTGGTGGATTATTTCGAGTCGGTCTAACATCAGATAGACATATAGAACACGTCGACATTTCCCTTGTTTAAGCAATTAAACTTTTTTTAATATATACCCGCAACCTTGAGAAGAGGCTTGTCACATCGCTGACATTGACCATCGGCGGCAACCGTCTGTTCGTTGGTGACCATGTCGATGAGTTCGGGACCCTTGCTCTGGAGGAGTTGCCGGTACTTGTAGTTGTCGACGTAGTCGACTCCGTTGTTCGTCATGATGTAATTGTTCAAAAGACGGGAAGATGTGTTTATGGTGAAACATCTCCCATCGGCCATACCAAGTCGTTGAGACATTTAGTATAAAATTAGAAATTAATTTTGTTGTTGACAATTGTATTTGTCCAAGGATGAAACTCTTTTTTCTTTAGTTCCTGAATCAGGTCCTGACATTTGTATCCCATGAAAACATCAAATACATCGGTGACCTGAGTTGGTGACACCCTGATGTTTGCACAATCGTTGATGTGGTGATTGATAATGTTATACGCGAATGCAATTTCTTTTAGTGTCTCGGCACCGGTGATAATGATTTTTCCTGTACTGAATATACTCGTAGTGATACGTTTCATATCTTCTGCTGGTTTAAACTTAATCTTAACAGCCGAGTATCGATCGGGTTCGAATGACACCTCGAATAAATCACTATATGCCTCAAAATGTTGAGCCGTAAGGTGAAGGTTAAGATTGTAGTTGAGACTGAAATTGGAATTGATCATCACGACTCTGAATGTATCCGGTGACAGTTTCTGCTCAATACATAAAACATCTGCGAATAGCATATTTAAACGGGTAACAACACGTTGACAATCAAAGAGATCGGAACACCCTGCAACCTGAATACTTCCATTGGGGAAAATCTTGATGGACTTGGTACTGTAGGTGTCCATATAGGTTAGAGTGACTTGGTTGTAAAATGTCGTAGATGTCTTGAGTGTCCACGGAAAGGGCATCTTTGACTGGAAGTCACGCATCTTATCATCTGGCTCAGCAAATAAAGCTTTAATCCCCTCGATATCAATCTTTACTTCTTCGCTAAAGCCAGAAATCATGGTGATGGTCGTGATCTTTACCCAAGAAGGCATCTTATCGGATGGAAATGTTTTCCTGAACTCATCGAGTGTCAGTAAGTAAGAAAACGTATTATTTGCAACCGGATGATACATGATGAATACAAAGTGTATAAAGTGTACATACTTAGGTTAAAGATTTCAGTACTTTATATTTTATGACTTCTATCCTTAAATCTGCACACGTCGTTCATGATGTAGATGAAGACCGCTCATACATTGAAATCTTATATTCTAAATATATCGGCGACGAAGGATATAAAACATTCGTCGATTACTTAAATGCTAAACCAATTGGCGAATGGACGAAGATCGTCTCACGTACACAATGTGTTCGTTATGAAAAATTCATCGATACCATGATCGAGAAGAATCTCGAAACGCAACAGAAGATGGCGAGTATCATGCATGAAAATATATTGAACTATATGTTCAAGAATATTAACACACAGATCAGACTCATGAACAGTGTCAAAATTCTGGATCCCACATTTACGCCACCTTTTATTAATAAGAGATGCTCTTGGCAGAGAGAGTTTGTGAATACTTTCTGCAAAGATATCTTACCGGATATCATCGAACGTTGTACGAATAGTTACCGTCTCGAACGATTTTTCAACGTCTTAAAATTAATAGAAATAGAAGCATGAGTACTGCTACTATCAGCATCCATCTAGGAAACACCCTCTTCTGTCCACGAACCTTTTCCACTAAAATCTTATTCTTTTTATAATCTGTAAATCCCGTGTCTATATTCCTCTGTGGGTGTAAGGGTTTAGACACTGGACACATCGAATCTTTTGTTGGGCCACTGAATGGTATACCGTGAGAATACAAAGAACCATCTTCATAGATCTCAAATTGGGCATCTTCCTCTACAGGTTCCTTGAAGGCCGAAAACTTCTCAACTCGACGCACTGTGCCTGGGCCTGAATGCACAAAGGGGTTGAGCCGATTCATTGAAGCTTCATCATCAAGCATACGTACACTCATATTGTTACTATCACATATTATAATTTTTTGTCTTGACCTTTTGTTTATGTTCCACCCACATCTTGTCTAAATCAACATTGAGCATATGTGCCAGTTGGAATAAATAACTGAAGACGTCCCCCATTTCCATCATCACATCCGTGCCACGCTCCTTTTTCAGATTCATTTTTTTGTATTTCTTTTTATACTGACGGATAGCCGATGCGAGTTCACCAAATTCTTCGGTGAGTAACAACCATACAGTGTCGACATTTACTTTGTCCCATCCCTTGGCCTTGCATACTTTTTCCGTCTCACACTTATAGTAGTTCAGGCTCATACTTACTGTATTAGTGAAAGTCAACTTTAATACACTTTAAGAGTATACTCATCATAATAGTATGACGGGTAAGCGATATGCCGATTTATTTTGTGGTCTAGGAGCCTTCCATACAGCATTCGATCGACTTGACCAGGGGTATGAATGTGTATTTGCATGTGACGTTGATGAACGAGTTAGAAGAATCTACAAAGAGAATCATGGGATTACACCACATAGTGACATCAATACGATTGACACAGAAGTCATGCCAGACTTTGATATTCTATGTGCGGGATTTCCGTGTCAGCCATTCAGTATCGCAGGTAAAAAGGAAGGTTTCAATGATAAAGATAAGGGTAATTTATTTTACAAGATATTAGACATAGTCGATCGTAAATCGCCACAAAAGATAATTCTAGAAAATGTGAAAAATTTACATACTATACATGACGGTGAAACATTTAGAATCATCATAGCATCCCTCGAAAAACGCGGATATAAAGTATCCTACAAGGTATTAGACGCCAAAAATTATGGTTCTCCACAGTCAAGACAACGCATCTATATCATATGTGACAAGGATACACTGTATACTTTTAGATCGGTCAATAAACCAATCACGCCTGTGTCGAGTATTATCGATCACACTGTGGACAAGTTCTTCGACTATGAAGATAAATATATACTTGAACCCACAAAGGGACGCATGAAATATAAACTCATCAATAAGAAAACGGGAAAAGGTGGGCGTCAAGGTGAACGGGTCTATTCGATCGATGATTATGGACCGACTATATGTGCGTCATCTGGTGGTCCTGGTTCTAAGACAGGTTTATACGAAATTGATGGGAAGATTAGAAAACTTTCCATCAAAGAGGCACTTCAAATGTCTGGTTTTAGTCCAGACTATCGTTACCAACCAAAGGATAACATGTTGTTTTATATCGGCAACAGTATTGTTGTTACTGTTCTAGAGGAATTGTTATGGGATATATGATATCTAGGAGAGAAGGAACAATTTTGAATTGAACATCATTTGCACTTTTCCGCCCCCCATCACCACCCTTCCGTTGGATGGTGAACGAAGGTCCAAGCTCAACGACAGTCCTTGATTTCCTGATAGCAAAGTCATATTGCATCAGTGAATCAACAACATTCTCCATGGACGCAAACATGATCTTCTTACGTTTGGTATCCCGCTTATCCCACTCGGATATACATAAGATATCAGGCTTCGTACCATGACCGAGTAATGCATGCTCGACGAGTATCCGCTTGTTTTTATTCAGGGGTTCGAGTATATCGGGATTGAAAAGTTTTTTTTCCTCGCATCGCTCCTTGAGTAGGTCTGAAATACATTCCAAGTCGGGAAGTTTGGTTACCAGGTTGTCGACCGTTCCTCTCGATATTTGTTGAAACTGACCAGCCTTACTCTTTTTTACTTGGATACCTATGTCACCATTCGTCAGATCTATCTTACTTCGTCTGTCTTCATTTATTCGAAAGGTATTCCCTATATATGACGCAACCCATTGCTCTTCATTATAACCCCTCTTGGCGGTACTAGCGTTTGGTCGTTTCTGTGAAAGATACACTAGATTCAGTGCACCCTGCAGTACATCCATGTTTTACATACCGATCTGGTTAGACTTAGGTATCTTTTTTCCCATTGTACTCGTGTTAACAGGGCGATCAATTGGTCGAGCCGTTGATTCTATATCCTGTATGTATCCAATATACTGGGAGACACCTGTTTGGATCTGAGCCATGGCAGTCTGGATGACAATACCATTTAACGACTTCACTTGAGATTGTACACGGTTGTTATGGTCTCCAGCATTATTGATAAATACAACACGCATGATGGCGAAGAGGTCGTCTGGGTTTTGGTAATCAATTGATATCCCAGTCTTATCCTTGAAAGTCTGACGAATACCCCTCTGAAGAAGTTTTGTATTGAACTCTGAAAAGAACAAAGTGTTCAGGGGAGTCGAGCATTGCTGGATAGATCGAGCTTCCATTTTATATATGTCTCGAAAAAAAAACTATTCGTAAATATTAAACGATGATGTTTGCTGACTTTGACGAAGCCTACGCACCTACCATCAACAACATAAATCCAGAACCCGTGTGTAAGTCAGGTGAATGCTTCGTCGGTTCTTACCCTCCCATAACACCACCAGGTGAGGTTGGTCCTTTCTACACGAACACTTACCTTTTGCAGTCTGACCGCCGTAAGGAGGTCGCTGGACCCGTTCCCGTCCGTAGTCGCGATTTCAAGTAAGTTAAAAATAGTATAAGTATGTTAGATAGATGAGAGTCACTAAGCGTTCCGGTCATATTGAAGACACCAAATTTGACAAGGTCACCAATAGGATTTCAACGCTCACAGAAGGACTTTCTGAACAAGTAGACTGTTCAAAGGTTGCTCAACAGGTGTTTTCGTCTATGTATGATGGTATCACCACACACGAAATAGACACAGTGTCTGCCGAGATTTGTATCGGTATGATCACTTCGGACCCAGATTATGAAACCCTTGCCACTCGTATCGTTGCCAGTAATATCCAGAAGACTGCCCCAAAAAATTTACACATTGCCATGAAGAAACTACATGCAGCTGGTATTATCACGGCTGAAGTACTCGAAGTAGCTGCCCAGGTGAAGGATCAGATCGTGAAAGAGCGTGATTTCGATTTCGGGTATTTTGGCCTGAAGACTCTCGAAAAGAGTTATCTTCAGAGGGCCGATGATAAGGTAATTGAAACACCCCAATACATGTTCATGCGTGTATCGATCGGTATTCATGGACGAGACATTCCAGCTGTTATCGAAACGTATGACATGATGTCACAGGGTAAATTCATTCACGCAACCCCTACCCTGTTCAACGCTGGTACACCTCGACCACAGATGTCATCGTGTTTCCTGATCGCGAACAAGGAGGATTCGATTGATGGTATTTACAGTACACTCACTGAATGTGCACAAATTAGTAAATGGGCAGGTGGTATCGGTATGCATATCCACGATATTAGATCCAATAAGTCTCGTATCCGTGGGACCAATGGGCATTCCGATGGTATCATCCCAATGCTTCGCGTATTCAACGCCACGGCACGCTATGTCAACCAAGCTGGTCGTCGCAAGGGGTCTATTGCGGTATACCTGGAACCATGGCACGCCGATATCATGGATTTCTTGGAACTTCGTCTCAATCAGGGTGATGATGAGGCTAGGTGTCGTGACCTATTTTCTGGTCTATGGATACCAGATCTTTTTATGAAGAGAGTAGAGGAAAATGGTAACTGGTCCCTCTTCTGCCCCGATAAGGCACCTGGTCTATCAGATTGTTATGGTGAAGCGTTTGAAACATTGTACACCAAGTATGAAGAGGAAGGACTCGCGAATGCGACTGTTCCCGCCACTGATGTATGGAAGGCGATCCTAAAGTCTCAGACAGAGACTGGTACACCCTATATGCTTTACAAGGATGCTTGTAACGAGAAGAGTAACCAGAAGAACCTGGGAGTGATTAAGAGTTCAAATTTGTGTACCGAAATTATAGAGTACACCAACAAGGACGAGACTTCTGTGTGTAACTTGGCCTCGATCGCCCTTCCCAAGTATGTCAACAGGGAGGCGAAAACGTTTGACTACGAGAAGCTCCATGAGGTCACTAAAATTGTCACGAAGAATCTGAACCGTGTCATCGATCGTAACTTTTACCCCGTAGAGACTGCTCGACGTTCTAACATTAAACATAGACCTATCGGTCTCGGTGTACAGGGTCTGGCTGACGTGTTTAACCTATGTGGTCTTCCATTTGAGTGTGAAGAGTCTCGTCTCATGAACGTCTATATATTTGAGACTATGTACCATGCAGCTCTGGAGGCGAGTTCTGAATTAGCTGAGGTCGACGGTTCCTATGAAAGTTTCGAGGGGTCTCCAGCTTCTAAGGGTATTCTTCAACCCGATATGTGGGAAGGTGAGACCAAGTTCAGTGGGCGTTACGATTGGGACGCTATGCGTGAACGTGTCAAAACAAAGGGACTTAGGAACAGTCTCCTCCTGGCACCCATGCCGACGGCCTCTACGGCTCAGATCTTGGGTAACAATGAATGCTTCGAACCGTATACCACAAACATTTACCTTCGACGTACATTGGCGGGTGAGTTTGTCGTCGTCAACAAACATCTCGTCTATGCTCTCAAGAAGGTTGGTCTCTGGTCCAAGGATATGAAGGATCTCATGGTCAAGGCTGGTGGTTCCATACAGAATATCATCGATATTCCCGACGATATCAAAAAATTATACAAAACAGTATGGGAAATTAGTCAGAAATGTATCATCGATATGGCAGCTGACCGTGGACGGTTCATCGACCAGTCGCAGTCCATGAATCTGTTTATGGAAAGTCCTACCATGTCTAAACTTTCTTCGATGCACATGTATGCGTGGAAGTCTGGTCTAAAAACGGGTATGTATTATCTCCGCTCAAAGGCTAAGGCTCGCCCTATCCAGTTCAGTCTCGAGCCAGACTGCGTCGCATGTTCTGCTTAAAGTTTACGGAGTACAATAAGATATACCATGGTGATCAAGTTCGACCAAGTACTCGAGGATATTAAGATTCTCGATTATAATAACCGAAAGATCGTACTCTCCACACAAAAGAGCGAACCCGTTCGTTTTCAAATTCCAAAGATGTATATGCCCTTCGGTATTTCTGGTTTTACTCCTGAGATTGGGAATAAAAAATGGAATATCGATTTCTCAATGAGAGGTTTCGATGAAAGTGACAGTAACATCAAGCGATGCTATGAAGTTCTTGTACAGATCGAAGATAAAATCATTAATAACGTAGCGGAACAAAGTGAAGTAATCTTCGGGAAGAAGATGACATATGAAGAGCTTCGACCACTCTTCAACTCTAACATCAAAGAGACACCTGGACGAGAACCAAAATTTCGTGTAAAGGTTGATACAGATTTCGACGGTAAAATTAAACCATTGGTTTACGATCAAGAAAAAAAAGACATTAGGTGTGTGGCGGATGACGGACTTCATTCACGAACTACAGGATCGGCCATTGTTGAACTTAATAGCGTGTACTTCATGAATAAGAAATTTGGTTGTACCTGGAAATTATACCAGTTAATGGTTTCTGATATTCAACGCCTCAAAGGCTTTCAGATCATGCTCGATGATTGAGCAACAATATATGATAAATACCTTGAGCATCTTTTAATATTTTTCCCTGAAGCCTTATGAATGATTTCGGATTGACCCCAGCCTTGATCTTCGCCATTCGTACGGATTCATCCCATAACGCAAGTGTCATTATTACTTATTACATCTTTTTTATTTTCTTCTCGTACTCCTTGGATCCAACCATGGGTTGAAGCTTGAATCCATTCTTCACAGGCTTGAACACTTTCGTCATCGCCTTCTTTCCCTCACGCTTCATTCGATCTAACGCGGCACAAGAAGCCGCCTTACTCCGAATGTTTCCAGCTTTATCCTGCATCAAATCACTCTTTTTGAGACCACCTGAAGTTTTCATAGCGGTTTTGTGGAACACTTCCGCGCGGCTACCAATAGTCTTCATCATTTATATTACGCACGGAAAATCTTTTTGATATCGAGAATTGAGATTGTGCTTTTTCTCTCCTTTACCGGAATCTGATCTTCGATGCGTTTATCATGTAACACTTCTGCACATATTGTCGACTTGTGACCCTGGAGTGCCATCATACCTTCCTCGACTGAATTTTCGTAGACAAATTTCTTTACATACACAGTCTTCGTCTGACCACTTCGATGACATCGACCAACTGCTTGGAGTTCAGTCGCCGGATTCCACGAAGGTGCTGTAATATAGACACGAGTCGCTTCTTGAAGATTTAGACCCTGTCCACCTGACTTGATCTGAATAATCAACACGGCGTTACTCTCTGCCTGTTTGAAAAGGCGTATCTGGTCGAGTCGACCATCTTTAGACACAGACCCATCAATCCTGAACACTGGACCATTGATGTTTTTTTGAATATGGTTCATCTCTCCGGTGAATTGGCAGAAGATCAGTGCCTTTTCGTCTGGGTGTCCCTCTACCATTCGGAGTAGAGTATCCATCTTATTTGATTTACCAACCCATAATTCGGGTTCAGTCTCTGCCTTCTTGGCGACACCGTCGTAGTACATCTGTGGCCATATGCAACACTGCCTAGCTCGGAGAAGACACTCCAACAGTTCCATGTTTTTTGAACTGATATTGGTAGTCGTTTTGAAAATTTCCTTGATCGTCTCTTGTGCATCTTCGAATACATATTCGTAAAGTCTACGCTCCTCCTTGTGCATCGTCAGTTCGACATTCTCAAAGTGACATTCCGGGATGTCGATCATGTCAAGATCCTGTTTCGTACGCCGAAGGATGTAGATGTCCTTGACCTTATTTGACATCCCCTGAACCAACACTCGTGGAATACCAACGAATTCGCATAACGATATAAAGTCGTTCATCGAGTTGAAGACTGGTGTCCCCGTGACAGCCCATCGAATGTCAGAACGGAGAGCATTCACAGTCTTGAAGAGTTTAGAGTTCCTGTTTCTGATTTCGTGTGCTTCGTCGAGAATGATTCGGTCCCAGTGTACTCTATGAAGCCTCGACCCCATTCTTACCACTGAATACGGTGCAACGACGATATCGACAAGGCTGATATCAGTCGAATCACGTGCAGGTCCATCCCAAGCCACACACGTGAGTGATGGTGCAAACCTGGTAATCTCTTCAACCCACTGGGTGACGATTGATTTTGGAACAACAATCAATGTCTTTCTCTTCTTATTTCCCAACATTGTCGCGATCAACTGGACCGTCTTACCGAGTCCCATTTCATCACAAAGGAAACCACCCTTGGGTTTACCGATGTTGTTTTCCATAGTCAACATCCACATGACACCTTCTTGCTGATAGGGGGCATAGAGCCTAGCAGCAAGAAGAGACTTCGCGTTATTGTAAAGTTGTTCAATCATTTTTTACTTTCCGATGTAAAGTCAATTACTTAGGTACTCATCTTCAGACATTTCCATGATTTCACAGACGGGTGGGGGTACTTCCTTTTTCTTTCGTGTCTTCTTCTCCTTCGGTTTGGGTAGTTCATCGATATGTTCCCTAAAATAAAGCACCTTCTCCCAAAAGGCACGCATGACTGGGAGATTTGTTTTCCACCATTCCCTATCTCGGGGTATATTGACGACATCAAACTCTTCTGGTGCTGGCCAGTTAGTTTCAGCTGGCTTATACTGGATGAAGTCTGCGGATTCAAGATCTAGAATTTCCATACAGAGTTGAAGCTGTGGCATGTAATGTTCCGGTACCTCACCCGGAATGATCTTACGGAGTGGTGGACATTTAATCTCTACGAGCTTTCCGGATTCAGTCACACCATCGGGGCTTCCACCAAGCCAGTCTTCGACAGGGTGTGGACAGAGACCAAGTTCGTGTACAACTTCTCCATGACGTTCTTCATAAAGTATACGAGCTTCGTCTTCGTACTTTTCACCGTGACGGGTTGCCTCGTTCCCCATAAACTTTTCACCAAGTCCACACTTCTTTAAGAGAAGACCCGCAGGTGTTTCATATTTGTTCACGCCTATGGCCGTCGCGGCATCACTCGCTGTCAACATCTTACCACGGAGGGCGAGCCACTCATCAGACTTTTGAGCAGCATATTCCCGTCCTAAAGCAGCCTTGACGTTGGGGTGCATTGTCTTATACTAGTTAAAGTTCATGTTTTTAAGTTGAATTACTTAGGCGGGTAGAAATAGGCTTGTGCGGCATTCTGCTCTGCTTGTTTTTTACTTTTAGCAAACCCTCTTCCCAAAAATACCCCATCCACATAGACATCAATCACGAAGATTCCATTGTCATGTGTAGTTACTCTATACTCTGGTAACGTGAGACCATTTGTTTGACAGTACCGCATCAGGTGATCCTTGTAGTTATCATCCACCATGATCAACTCTAGGTCGATAAATTTAGGATTTTCGTAGATGCGTAAAATAAACTGCTTTGCATGAGCGAGTCCAAGATCCATGTAAATCGCACCGATGAGAGCTTCGAATACATCTTCTAAAATTTTTGGATTATGATTCCAACCATTTCGCATACCTTTCTCATCCATCAAAACCCAATCATGGAGTCCTAATTTACAAGCAATCGATGCGAGGGTCTCACTTCTCACCAACTTTGTTCGAGCCTTGGTCAAGAAACCTTCTTGTCTATTTTCGTGTTTGTCAAATAAAAATTTAGTAATCACAAACCCTAAAACAGAATCACCCATGAATTCTAGAGTTTCGAATGAATCATTTAGAGTATCATACTCTTTGATGGCGGACTTGTGTGTAAAAGCTTTCTGGTACAAAGTTAAGTTATTAATCTTTGTACCAATAAGGTCTTCGATTTTGGACTGATCGATATTCATTTATATATTGAAGTGTTTACGCTTTATCCTCCTTTACGTAGTGAGGACTCAGGAATTTCTGAAGGTTAAGATAAGTTACCTGGGTTTCGCCGGGTTGAAGAAGTTCCTTGAGCTTATCATCCATAACAAGGACACGACCGTTTTCTGGGTGCTTGAGACCCTTCTCGGTGATATACTTGTTGATCGACTTAGTCACTTCACTTCGCGAAACAAGTTCGGTCTTCTCGAGTCCTAGGAAGGTCGCGAGTTTTTCGGTGATCTTCTGTTTGCGGTTGAAGCCGTTGTTTTCAGCACGCTTTTTAGCCTTCTCGCCGTCGGGATCCTCCTGCTTAGCCTTAATCTTCCGAACAATTTTAGTCAGAGATTTAAGCTCGGAACGAATGGCAGTGAGATCAGCAGCAATACAGTCGAGAGACATTATATACAACTTAGGCAGTAACTCTTTAAGTAATTAAAACAATGCAAGTGTACTCGCAAGTGTTAATATGCAGAGTATAATACCAATCCATAACAGAATCTGACGATTATCAACTTCCGTAGAAGAATACTTGTCAACAATTCCATATGGTTCGCGAGGTGAAACACCAGAGCATTGTCCTGGACAGCCACCATCGCAACAGCTCGCGTCACACATGAAAATACTATCACCCCGTCTATATCCACACATCTGTTTGTGTCGTGGGTTGTTTTCACTCAGGAGGGCATAACACTTACATGTCTCTGTCGTCATACACGAATCCCTGGCACAGTTCATTTTTATATGTGTAGATTATAATATGGATAAGTACGTCTATAGCGAAGCCACGTTACAGAAGTTTATGAAAACTAATTTATTCTTCAATGACACCATATTGGAAAAATACTATGAACAAGGTGATGTCAAGTCCTTTCGTGCAAGGGTTCTACGGGTACACAAACAGGATTCATTCGAGAAGATGCTATATGCATTCGTGACAGATCTTTCAAGAGATATCATTCTCAAAATGGTGGGTGAAATCACAACCTATATGCGTCCCATGGGTGACATAATCATTTCTGGTGGAGAAGCGTATAATTACTATGTCGACAAGGGTAGTCGTATTGTCACGAGTGATATCGATACAAAGTTCGTACCAAGAATGGTATATGATGCGAAATATTTTGGAAAACTTCAAGGTATGAAACTTTTATTGTGGAACAGACTTGGAGAAATATGTATCAAGTTTCAGGATGTCGTTCGTACACGATTATCCGCGAATTCAAAACTTGCATCCTTTATAGGATTCAACCCTTCTAATAAATACCCACTTGTCACGAGAAGGTATACACTCATAAAGAAAAAGAAAGAATCCGCTGGGTCGACTATCACCGCGGGTGATGTCCTCATAGATGTTGAATTGTTCGCCCTTGACCTGAATATTCGATCCTTCTCTATCGATTCGGGTAAAATAGAAGAGCGTGTACTCGGTGGGTTTCTTGATATACCATTCATGCGTCCAGGTGAATTTGGATACGAGATCATAGATACGAAACGAATCGGTGTAACATATATGAATCAACAAAGTAAAAAACTCGTGACCGATAAGAACATATACATCGCAGGTAAGAAGTTTCTAGTCGATGACATTTACCTCATGCAAAAGCTCGGTCTTCGACCCGAAAAGAAGATCAAGGACAAGCAACGTATGCGTGGACTCGTGAAAATGATCACAGGGGACGCCAAAACATCGGATGGTATCGATAAACTGTTCAAGAGGGTTCAGTATACACGGTTTACACCCAGACGAACGTCTAAACTCGACGGTCGAGTGAACATGACAGAAGCGGGGAAAGTAAACCCAATGAAGTACGTGAAATATACAACAGAACCATCGATCGATTCATTGTCTAGAAAACTGTTATACGGTGTTAAAACGTCTTCTAATGATCTCAAAGTCACTGGATTTAGGCCTACAAATGGAAATATGCGAGTTAATCTCGATACATTGAAATGGGTCGAAAACAAAAACAATTCATACATCGGTAACCAATATTCATTGAGACCCACAAACACCAGGAACGTATCGAGTGATGTACTCAAAAATCCCCCATTGTATGGTTATAATCCTAAACGCGATGCATGGGTCTCTACAACAGTATTGAAACGTTCTGCCTTAATACCTGTCATTGGTTTAAAGAAATGAAAGACTATTGTAGTATAAACGATGTTCTATTCCACACCTGTCAAAAATGACGATGGTCTCTATGTTGTCAAGGCATACACTGATGAAAGGAAAAAGTATTTTGTACAGGTGAAAGGTAAGGCGACCCATGACGATGGGGAAGTCTCTTTCACTCTTGATGATGTCTCCAAAATCCAGAACATCGATGATGGGAATATCGAAGCCGCTAAATTGAATGCCAAAGAATGGTTCGGTAAACAAGTCAACGATCTTACCCTCGAACGATCCTACACCAGGAGTCTCGTAGATACCCAGGTCACCACGGATGTCATCAAGGCGACGAAGGTTTTTGATGCTACTAAGCAAGTTGTCGCAGTTGATACTCTCACACCAGGTTCGGAATGTACAGGACTTATCGAGTTTGCTGGATTGTGGTTCGCCAAGAAATCGTTCGGTCCAATCTGGAATATTGTCCAGGTCAAGGTTCATCCAGTCCCTGAAACCGAACCTGAGCCCGAGCCTGAGCCCGAGCCTGAGCCCGAGCCCGAGCCTGAAGTCAAACCTGAAGATGATTACCCAGACGAATACGCAATCGAGGACGACCAGTAAAAAAAAATTGTAGACATATATAAAATGAAGAAGGCTTTCGCCATGCGTAATGTTGTCATGTTGGTCGCGATCGGTGCGGTCGTGTACCTTCTGTTCAACATGAACAAGACAACCTCTACCTACAGTATCCAGGAACGCATGTATGCCCCCGTTGAGGCGTCCCCCGAAAAGCTCGCGATGACGAAGGGTACGGGTCTCGCATCCTCTCTCCTCCCCCGTGAGGTTGCGTCCCAGGACGACTTCGGTGAGTTTGCCCCCGAAGATATTCTCAAGGGACAAAACTTCCTTGAACCCCGCCAGCAAGTTGGCATGCCCGAAACTGTTGGCGGTGCCCTCCGTAACGCGAACCAACAGATCCGAGCCGAACCCCCCGTCCCCAAAAATGTATTCGTGTGGAACAACTCGACGATCACACCTGATATGATGCAGCGTGGTCTCTGTGCTTAAAGATTATATACTATAGAAAAATAAATGAGTGAAGTTACAACCGAATTAGCTGCGAACATTGCTAAGTTGGTTGATCTCTCTAAACAATTGAAAGAGGCTAGATCTGATATTAAGGTCTTAAGTCAGGCTGAGAAGCAACTCAAGGAATTTGTCAAGACAAATATGATGACACAGGGTATCGATACTATTAACCTCCGAAAGGGTGGAGCGGTTGTTATTCGTACATCGAATCGAAAATCAGGTATGACGAAGGATACTGTCAGAAATGGTCTAGATACATTTTTTGGTGGAAATGAAGCCCAAGTTGAGGGTGCAATGAATGCTATTCAAGATACTCTACAAACCAAGGAAACTGTCTCAATTGCCATCACAGGTATAAAGAAGACAGGCGACAAATAAATAAGTAATTGACTATGGTTTGGAGCCAATATGTATACGAAGCAACCGTCGATCTCGACTCCTATGGGAGTGGTGATGATGACGATGCTCATGAACACACTCCTCTGAATATTGAAGACTGGGAAGTTGAATATTCAGATGAACTCACATTTATGTGGAACACTATGAATACGTTGCTCTATGACGCACATCGTCAACACTCTGGGAAGTTTTGTGATTTTGTTGAATTTTGTTATGTGGAACACTGTGACTATACTGGATGTACGGATATTTTACACGAAGGTGAAGTGTATTATATATGGAAGAATCTCAGGAGGATTATCAACACCAATAGACTACACGAAGAAATGATGCGCGGTGCAACCTTCTATCATTTCAACGAGTTTGTAGAAAATTATATGTGTGTATATTAAACCAATATGCTGTCTGCGATCACTTCCCAGAAAGTTGCCATCCCCGCTGCCCTTTTTTTGACCCTAAGCCCAGGCGTTCTCCTCACCACGTCGGGACGCAATGTCAGATTCATGAACGGGAAAACTGGGCAAATGGCTGTCGCCTTCCACGGTCTCGTGTTCTTCCTGTTCTATTCGCTGATCGCCAAGGCTCTCGGTCTCGTCCTCACCAAGACCGATATCCTCGTGACCACCGCATTGTTCCTGGCTCTCAGCCCCGGTATGCTTCTGACACTCCCCCCCGGATCGGGTGGTGTATTCACGTCGGGGCAGACCAGTGTGCCCGCGGCCCTGACACACACGGTTGTTTTCGCTGTCGTGTTCGCGTTACTTCGCAAGCAATTTCCTACTTTCTATTAAATAGGAGAATGAAGTACCTCGTGCTCGGACCAGCATCGATGGGTATATATGCCTTTATAGGGCGACTCAAATCCATGGGTAAGAGTATGGATACTGTACAGGAAATATCGGGTTCTTCCGCAGGTTCGATTCTAGCTCTCTTTTGGGCAACAGGTATGACAGTTGATGACATGTTAGATGTTTGTATGAATGTCGAAATCTCTGATTTTGTTAAATTAAATATCGGTACCTTCTTTAACAAATTTGGCTTTGTTGAAACGGAACCCATACGTAACAAACTTGTAGATATATGTGGGTGTGACCCAACATTTCGCGAACTAAAAAGAAAAATATATGTATCCGCATTTTGTTTGAATACATCGACGACTGAATATTTTTCAGTTGATACACACCCAGATATGAAAGTTATAGACGCCGTGTGTATGAGTATCGCTATACCGATGATCTTTGCATCTTCGGAATATAATGGACATACGTATGTCGATGGTGGAACCGTAGAAGAATACCCGATGAACCCATTTGTCGACAAGAAGCCTCACGAAGTTACCTGCGTTAAATTAGTTATGGATCATATTTATAAGGAAACATTGGATACTCCGAAGGATTTTTTGGAAGCTCTTATACGGTCAACATTGAGAAATAGGATACAATACGAGGAAAAATGTAATATGGTACTCGTGAATGTGGGTGACGCCGATATTTTCGACTTCAATATATCATACGAAGAAAAAATTAGACTCATGAACATTGGGTACATTCAGAAAAAATAATGTATATCAATATTAATATGGAGACGGTGTGTAATCCTTCTATTAATACTGAAAACTTGAAGAAGTTTCTGAAGATTAATACAGGTGTTGATATAAAACTTTCCAGGGAAGATCTATGTGATGCATATGCTCATATAGAGTCAGGTAAGCTCCCCCTCCCCCCGTTAATCCTTACACGTGACCGAACATATCTCATCGATAAAAGGTCACCCCTTTCACAACGTGATTACAGTATTTTCTTTTCGTCGAGCGTTTTACGTAAAGATCTTGTACGTATCGCACGGAAAGTGGACATCAAGAAAATTGATAATCTGACGAAGGATGGGTTGATTGAAGGAATTGGTAATCGTCTATCCACTATGGGTATACGAGAACCTATACAAGTCGGGAAAAAACGACTTTCTCCAATTCAACGCGTTGTTGATGAACCCATGAATACTACTAATCAGTTGAATGTGAATGTGAACAATCAATCGAATGTGAATGTGAACAATCAATCGAATGTGAATGTGAA
>Ga0115007_10000443_pt1 | contig 27400 bp, 19 predicted proteins | sample ArcOceMetagenome_2_FD_87166 | JGI IMG/M metagenome (GOLD analysis project Ga0115007, IMG submission 87166) | Marine eukaryotic phytoplankton communities from Arctic Ocean - Arctic Ocean ARC135M Metagenome | ecosystem: Environmental > Aquatic > Marine > Oceanic | place: Arctic Ocean | collected...
ATTCCAGTGTGGGGTGACGGTGATCTTGCTGAAGCTGAAGCTCAAATTGCAGCTGCACCTGAGCAGCAAGTAGCTAATACGGCAAGTACTAGCCCTGTTGAAGCGCCTGCAACTAACGGCTCACCCGTTGTTGATCTTACTGCTGAGGTTGCTCAGAAACCGGTTGCTGCGCCTAGGGAAGACAGTAAGCCGGAAAGTTTTGCAGACTATAAAATGAACGCTGCAATTCGACGAGCACAGCTTAAAGAGTTGTACAAACTTGCTGATGAAAATCCGCTAGTTAAACGATCACCCGCAGCAATAAAACGTGCCCAAAATGCCGCAATAAATAAAGCTACAACGGATCGAAGACTTAAGCGTGAAAGTACAGCGCTTGTGTCTGATGCAGAACTAGAGTCAACCTCTGGCGCAGCCAAAAACCAAGCTATTACTTTCTATGGTGACGGGGTATCAAGACTTGTTTCGGAAGTTGGAGCTGCCCTTCCTACCGCAGCAGCTGCGTATGTAGACATGACCATGAGCGACGATGTTCAAGCTGCGTATGACAAAAAACTTAAAATTGAAGAAGCAACCACTGAGTACAATAACGCAGCAAATAAAATTCAAATTGACTTCGACGCTGGCAAAATAACAGAAGACGAAGCAAATGGTTTGTTAGAAAACGTGGATGATCGTCGAAATGCGGTTGGTGTACTTTCTAAAGAACAAGAGGATCTGTTAGCCCAAGGCGGCGGAAAGAATGAGAATTTATTTAGCCAAACAAATGAAGAAATGCTTAAGTTCCGTGACCAGAGCCGAGAAGGTGCAAAAGCAATAAGGGGCTACGTTAATAGAATATACGCACCTTATGTTGCGATGATCAACCCTCTAACGTCAGAGAGATATACTGATCAACTTATAGAGGCTGCAGAAGAAGCCACTCCCCATTGGGAAGCTGCCGAAGAGCGGCTTTTGCAAGAAGATCCAACCGGTGCAGTCGTTGAGGCCGCTAAAGCTTTAGGCACCTTAGCCATTGGTGGCGTAGAGACTTCGTATAATAACCCTGCCGCAGTAGGTGAATTTGTTGCGGAGAATATCCCTCAACTTATTGTAGGCGCAATATCTAAAACAGCTATGGGCGTGCAGAGTCTTGGCTATGGTTTAAATATTTACGCAGATAGTATGGAGGAGTATAAACGCGTTAACGGAGGCGAAACTCCGAGCCGAAAAGACGCTTCAATTATGCTATCGGCAAGCTTAGCAGCTTCCGCTTTAAACCAGGTGTCCAATCTTAAAATGTTGGACATCATGAAATACTTTCCAAACTCTAAAGGTACTGCAGCAGTAACTGAAGCACTCAATAAGACTTTAGCCACAAAAATAATCGATAAGGCTATTCCCGCTAAGGTACTCAATTCTGGGATAGCGCAAGGTACTAAAAAGGTTGTAGAAACTGCAGTTGTTAACCCGGTAACAATTGCTGCAGCAAACACGGCTAAAGCAGTTGGCTCAGGTGTTATAGCGGAAGCCCCTACTGAATTAGCGCAGTCAATTCTTGAGGATAGTGTTTCTAAGTTTAAACCCCTTAATTACACAAACATGTACCTCAGTGCTGTTATCGGTGGTGCATCAGGTGGCACAATAACTGGTGGTGGACGAGCTGCGAGTGAAACAGTTGGTTTATTACCTACTGTAGCCAAAGGTACGCAATCCGTATCTAAAGAAGCTATCGCACGTATTAAAAATGTCAAAGTTGCGTACACCAGCCAGCAGCAAGAGCAGCGAAATGCTGCTGAAGATGCCGCATACGAAACTGGTGATGCTTCTGCGTTTACTGGAGAAAATGCACCGTTTCCTGAACCAGTAACTGCACTTAAAATATTAGTAACTCGCGCCGCTTCTGGGGAAGCCACCGAAGTAGAAATAGCAGAAATTGAATCTCAGGCTTTTAATATTATTAGTACTGCTGATGCAGAAGTTGAAGCTGCTGTAGCAGATTTTAAAAGACTTGCCCCTGACACTCCGATGTTGGCAGAAAACTTCTTTAAGAGTACCGCTTACAAAGAAGCAAACGCTCGCGTAGAACGTGCAACTGCTGACCGAAAAGCCGTTGATGTAATGCTGGAGAGTCTTAAGGCAAGGAATCGTCTCGATGTCGGTGCAGTTGATGCCATAGTCGAAGAAGCTGCAACATCAGAACAAGCCAAAAAAGACGTTATTGGCTTAATGATGATAGATCCTGAAGCATTTAATGAAACCCAAATACAGAAAATTTCCCAGAGTCCTTTGCTTACCGCCGAGGATAAAACTTTTATCGCAAACTTCTCTGAAACACATGGAACTATTAATGCTGCACAAACAGCTAGAAAAGTAAGCGAGCAAATTATTGTAGGCCGAGAAGGGTTTAAAGGCATAAAGCAATACACATCAGATGTGGGTAGTGCTTTAGCTGGTGGCAATTTTGCAGGTGCTGAAAAAATTATTGCACAACTACGTAGGTTTTCTGAGGATCACAAAGCAAAAGGTGTAGCTGTTCAAGAAGCTATGGATTTAGCTACAAGCACAGGCGAGGCTACTTATACCTACAACGCGCTTGATGGGTACAAAGTAGAGATTGGTACATTGTCTCCCAAGCAGCGGAAAATGATGGGCGCTGTTGAAGTTCGTAAAGGTAAAGCCCGTATTACTCAAACTGTATTTGACGCAATAGTAGAAGACAATGCCGCGTTAGAAACTGCACTGGCCCAGTTAGAAAGCGCAGTTAAATATGTACAGGCTGGAGAAAACACGGATACAACTGATACAACTGATACAACTGATACAACTGATACAACTGGTACAACTGGTATAACCGGTACTGCTGAAACTTCTCCTGAGGTAGTAAGCCAAGAACCCACGGTTACTGAAGAAGTGGTTGAAACAACTGCTGATCAGGTAGACCAATCTACTGAGTCTCTTCCTGCGGCATCCGCTAACGCTACTCCCGCAGTCGAGAATGTAGAGCAGCCTTCTGAACAAGCAGTTGAGAGGGAAGATGCACCTACAGAGCCTGTTCAAGAAACTGAGCCTGCTGCGGTAGAAGAAACTGAAACAGCTAGAACCTTTGCTGAGCTTCCAGCGTTTGTGCCTGGTCAAAAGAGTATGACCTATGCAGGTATCGGAGCACGATTGACTCCTGCTGCTGTCCAAAAGCAAATGGCGGCAGTAGCAAAAACGCTAGAGCAGATGGGTTTTACTCTTCAATCGGGTGGCGCTAAGGGAGCGGATTCTGCATTTGAGTCTGGAGTCGCTAACTCAACAAACAAAAAAATATTTACGGCAGAAGATGTAACTTCCGAAACTCAAGATATTGCTAAAGAGGTTCACCCTAATCCCAGCGCGTTAAAAGGATATGTTCTTGATTTAATGGCACGAAATACTAATCAGGTATTTGGTGAGAACTTAGATACGCCTGTTGATTTTGTTCTGACTTGGACACCAGACGGTGCTGAATCTTCTTCACAACGAACACAGAAGACTGGTGGTACTGGCCAAGCAATAGACATGGCTTCGCAAAAAGGTATTCCAGTTATTAATTTGGCTGCTCCAGATTGGCAAGCACGGTTACGTGAAGTACTTGAAATGCCAGCTAATGAGGATACAGCCACAGAAGTAGCCACAGAAGAAACAGTCTTTGAAGAAGTTGAAACCGGCGACGGGCAGTTCAGTAATTTTGAAACGCCAAATGAAATTTACAATCTGAAGGGTGAAAGAATTGGCGAAGATATTATTGCGAGGGACTTTAGGCAGTCATCCGACAGAGATAGTGGTGGCTCCTCTGCCCCACTAGCAGACACTAAAAACTTCTTTAGTAAATTGTTTAGCGGCGGTACTTTAAATATTCCGCTTATTAAGCAGTATCTCCAAGGTGATAAAGATTTAACTAGCGATCAAACAGCACTCGTTACCCAACTCAACAACTTTATAAACACAGTTAAAGCAGGAATAACAGCTGACCTTAAAGCCGAAGGTACGCGTGCTAATAATGAGAAAGCTCAAATAGACGCTGAGACTAATGACTGGCGGCGCAGGAACTTATCAAAATTCTTTAAAGACGAAGACTTAGAGAATGTGATTTCTGCAGTTGCACTGGCAGCGTGGACGTATGTCGCAGAGAACGGATCAAGCTTGTATAACGACGATTTCGCTATTCGAGGCATATTGGGTTTATCCCCTTCTGATAATATTACCCCGGAAATGTGGGCAGCACTGGGCTTGGTGGGCACTAGAGATAATCTTGTTATACAGCGGTTAGGTAAAGCGGCAGCACGATCACTTGGGTTAAAAGCTAAAGACACGGCGCATCAAGGGGCACAAGTACAATTAGAATTGGCTTTAGGTGCTCTTGCGTTAGATGCCCTAGTAGACGTGAAAATGGTAGAGCGTAATCCGGTTGAAAACATAGTACTGGAGCGGCCTGATAAAGATGGCAATCTCCCCGAGAAGCTTACGCCACACAACTTTATTACAATGACTCAAATGACAAATGCCGAAGGCAAGCGAGCACCTTCTCGGCGTGTAGAAAGAGCGACTGAGAGCGTTAAAAATACAGATGGCTTGTTACGTAAGTTATTTAATATTGAAGTATTAAACAGTTTCCCTGGCGCTGAGCCAGGTCAATACACACAGGATAGTGTTAAAAATTCTAGTCGATCCGTACCTATAATTCTTAGGCCCATACTTGAGAAAGTCTCTTCGCGACCAAACGGTATGCGTGCAGATATGGCTAAAGTTAGAAGCTCTTTTGACATTGAACATAACCATACAATGATAGGCGTTGTTGAAACGAATGAGGCTTTGCCTAGTCATAAAGTGTTGCTTGAAAGTCAGGAAGCTAAAAACCGTGCGCTTATCCAAGAATACGATAACTTGGAAGAGTTTAGTAATAATCCCGATTCAGAGAATTTCTTCCTAACACCGGTTATGTGGCAACCTCAGCGTGTTGGATTAAAAGATAACTTATTCAATCCGCAAACCAGTAAAGTTCAACGCCATAATATGTACCTTAAGGCGTGGGATACGGTAGTTACTGCGGATAACCTCGATCACTTTAAACTGATGATTGCGCAGGGACTTGGCATCAAAGTTGACAAGCTAGATACAGCTAAAGCATTAAAGGAGTTTGAAGCTGAGCTTAAGGGGGATGATCTTCAAACAGCATTATCAATTGTTACTGAGGCACTTAATGCGACTAATCCAGATGAATCAATTACGCCTGATAATCAAGCATGGCTTGCTCAATACGTAGCCGCAAAAGAGAACAACCACACACTTGATGCATTGGTAACTTACGCAGGATACCAAACTGCCGATTCACTGGGGCAGCCTTTCACATCCCAAATGTTCTTTGAAATAGACGGTGTTACAAACGGGCCTGCATTAGCACAAATCTCATTGGGCACAGCGTCCCTCGATCTAGGACAGGCATTTGGTTTTTACCCTAAAGGGTCTCCTTACACTGGCTTTAATAATTACAAATCAGGTAACCCTGCTAACTTAGATATGTACGAGCGCTTAGCAGCAGATATCCTTGAAAAGATTGGTGACAGTCCGAGCGCAATAACTTCCACTATTTTATATTTTACGGGCGATCTTACTAACGTTGACAACACGATCTCATCAAAAGGGCGTAACTTTGTTAAGCAAGCTTTAACATCAATGGTGTTTGGCGCAAGTGTTAACGCCGCTGTCCGCACAATGGGCGAAACCTTTATTGAGAGTTTCTATGACAAGCTTCAAGAAGATGCCCGACTTAACGACATTAAGAATATCAATTTTTCTATTGCGCAAATCAATAAAATGATTCCTGGGCGCAATAAAATAGCCCCGGTGGATACAATACTAGACGCGATGCAAATAGAGTTCACCCCGGCGCAAACAAAAGCTATCGCTAAATCGTTTAAAAACTCAGTTGGAAAAAATGTTAAAGAATCGATGGAAGAAAGGTTCGAGAAGTATCTCGAAACTCGAAACAAACTTAACGAAGGCGCAAACGCGCTGTACGAAAGATACGATGCCGCATATCAATATCTTTACAATAAGAAGCTTCAAGAGAAAATTGAGTCAGGGGAAGTTGATGCAACAAACCCAACCACACCGGGTAAAGCCAGAACAGCAAGAGAAGGCTTAAGCACACGGGAAATTGCTGAGATAGAAAAAGAACTCGACGCACTTAGACCTATTCTTGAGACTGCTTTGTCCAAAAAAGGTAATGCCAACGGTGATCCAATGATTGCGCGTGAAACGGGCATCGATATCACTAAGCTTGTTGACACTATAGCGACTAAAGAAGGTGAGCATAATCAATCCCACTCTGCGGAAGTTAGATTAGCAGACGGCATATTAAACTCTGACGGAAGCCGGACTCAAAGTCTCCGTCCTCGCGGCATGGTGAAGCGTGCAGGATCTCCGGGTGTTCGGGCTGTGATCTTGTTAGTTCACTCTTTAGATAGCTACATTGCAGCAATGAGCTACGATGAGTTAAACGCTCTGAATATACACGATGCGTTAGGTGTAGGGCTTGCCGACATTATGAAAGCCTCTACTACATTAAACCGTAATACGCTGGAAGCGCTAACGGACTTCTCTGTGGCCGGTGAAATTGCAGCAGCGCTGCAAAGATCATTTGACGGTGAGGCTGCAATAGTTGCCAATCATCCAGAACTAAAAGCCATATTGGATAATGTGGAAATGCGCTCGGGAGATTTCGAGGTTAGCGTAAATCGTGAGACGGTATTAGATCTACAGGAAGTTGCAATTGAAGCAGACATACAAAAGATTAGTTATCTGCAACAGACAGCGTTAGTCGATCAGTACCCGTTTGAAGGTGCAGCTTACGCATTAGAAGCAGCCGACTACGCTAAACTCGATGAACAAGCTGCTATTAACGAACAGCGCAAGATTGAGAATGACGCGGCACTTGTTTCTATTAAGGCACGTAGAAAAGCGGAAGAAGCAGAACGCATTGCTAAAATGAAAGAAGGCGATGCGAAAACGCAAGCAAACATTGCTAGAAAGAAACGCGAAAAAGCAGAGATTACAGCCAAGATTGAGGCAAAGCGGAAAGCCAACTTGGAAAGTAAAGGCGAGCCAGTTACACCAAGCCAGCCTACAGAAACAACACCCACCTCAACAGGCAAGCGGCAACAAAGGGCAGACGGAGCGTCCCCTTGGGGGCGCGTGGGAAAGCCCGACGTTGCAAGCGTAGCCAAACTAGAAACATTATTATCAGACAACCCCACAGCCAAAGCAGTAATAGCTGCAATCCTTAAGGAGAATAAACTTGGCTTATTTGAGAAAAACTTACTTAGGTCGCTGTCTAACTCTATTAACCTCGGTGCTAAGTTCCATTATGTTACGCCGGAACCTGGGCAAACTCCGGTTAATCAGTTCACGGACATACTTGAAAATGCGAGAGCTGCTTATACCCTTAGCGGCGACGGTGAAATCATATACGTTAAAAGCTCTGACTTTGAAGCTTCGGGCATTACAGAGGAAATGGTTTTACATGAGCTTGTACATGCGGCAACAGCTCAAATCCTTAAGAAGCACGAAACCAAAACAAACGAACAATTAAAAGCATTAAAGACGACAGAAGCCAACGCAGTATTAGAACTACGAAAACTTTATTCATTGGCTTCCGAATTTGTAAATAACAACGCCAATTTAGCTGCGAAGTTTGCACCCCATGTTAAAGACGTCGATGAGATGGTTGCTTGGGGAATGACTAACAACGCTTTTCAGATTGAAGTGCTTTCACAGATTAGTATGCCGATGAGCGCCGATACTATTGCGCAAGTTAGGGAGTCTGGTTTAAAGGGCTTTATTCGTAATTTAACTCAATTATTTTTTACAGGTAAAAAATTAGAGGTAGTCCAAAACGGAATGGGCACGCTGATTGCCAATACAGGTTTGCTGTTTGAAGCTAAGCTAAATGTCACATCTACTATTGCTCTGCAGATGGCGGCACCTACGCCAAGTACGTACACGACAAACCAGATCTTCTCTGCGTTAGAGAACCCTAAGGACGGCCACACAGCGGCACACACGGCGCATTTGCGTGAACTACTAGCATCGATTGTCGGCGTTATCTACGGCAACGACAGCGCTATACGCGCCTCTGCATTGAGAGCTGCACCTAAAGATGCGCAAGATGTGTATCTCGATTCTGTGCAAAGCGGTGAACTGCCCTTCTCGTCTGGATTGATGGGATTGGGTATGTCGGATCAAGAGAGCTTTACAGCTGAATCGATCCAGATGGCCATTGAAACGGCAATTGGTGGTGTCGGCCAAGAAGGCGTAGTGATAAACCTAGCAACAAAGCAACTCATGGCTATTCGCAAAGAGGTCATGCTGAAAGTGAAGGCTGCAGATTTATTCCCTAACGATACCAAAGAAGTCCAAGACGCAAAGTATGATGTAATTTTTGGGCTTGGCGATGTCAAAGGCAACAGGGCAAAGTACTTAGGCAGATTTGCTGCTGCAGCCATGGCGCATGCACCTCTCAAGACCGCGCTGGAAGGTATTACGCTTCCAATGGATGATCGGGTTATGTCAGGTGAAACTCTGTTTGACAAGGTGCAGAGGCTTTTCTATCGGGTGCTTAAGACCATTGGCCGAACAATTACAAGAAGCCAAGAAGGGGCTTCTGTAAATAGCGCAATTAATAACCTAACGCGTCAAATTGCAACAGCAGAAAACAAACGCAAAAAAGCGCTTACGGAACGGCTTAGTGCCCCCAACTTAATCGAAGGTAAAACAAAAGAATTATCAGATATGTTGGGGGCTAAACTTACTAGCTTTGCCGCATCTGATCTGTTTAAAAACAGCAGTCATGCGGTAATCCGTGCGCCAGCTGCTCTGGTTCGCGCATTGTCTACTGATTCAGGTAGAGCATCATTTACCAAAGGTGGTGCATACCTTCTTAGAGGGGAAGCCAACTCTCAAGCTGGTTTTATGCGGGAAAGTTGGAATGAAATAATGAACGAAGCAGAAGCAAGGAATGAAGTTAATGACTTGCTAGCAAAATCCAATACACATGAAATAGAACGCCAGAAAATAATCTCTGAGTTCGGTAAAACAATTGTTAACACGTTTAATAAAGTGTTAACGGACAAGCAGTTAACCGCACTTACCAAGGTGGTAATTCGCGGAGATATGTCTGCATTGTTGCCACACTTTGATATGGCGACAATAAATGAGCTATTAACTGATCCGGCAGCGTTGAACAAAGCAATTACAGATTTAGAAGGACAGTTAACGGGTGTTAATCGTTTGTACTATCTTCTTGCGAGTAAAGGTTTGGCCGATCACATGGTGACAGGAAAAGCTCGGGTAGCAAACTTAACGCTTAACGCCCACAACATTGCATCACTGTATAACACTGGCGTAGCGGCTCCATCGGATACCGCAGCGGTTGCTGCAATACTTGATCCTTTAATCTCGTTGCACGCATTGCGCTACCAAGGAACCGCAGTTAAGCATGCAGTCGCTGATGTTTTAAGAGATGAGGCACAACGTAAAGATAACGTAAATGCGTTTGAAGGTTTGTTGCGTGTACAAGAAAGCATGAAGGCAGAGTCGCTTGAGACATTATTTGATGGCTCACCTATTGGCGTTCGCAAAGGTTACAGTTCTGAAATTTATAATCCTTACATTTCTGTTAAAGCCGCAACTCAGCAAGAGAGTATTGAACTCTTAAAGCAGGGCTATGAACTCGTTACTGACCAAGAGCTTGTATCAGAATTAGGTGCTCCTGCCAGCAATCGAAAATTGTATGCCATACGCGACGGGGGAAATACCCGGTCAATTACTGGCATATTTGGCAACACAAATGAGTCACGTAAAGGCTTCTCTGTGCACGATGGTGTGTCTGATGTGTTTGGTAATGAGAATAAATACAACGCACTAGCGCAGAAAAAACTACAAGCGCGCAAAGCCAAAAGCATTCAGAAAATGTTTTCAACGCCTGAGTCAGTTGATCCGGGCAACAGTAGTGTCCCCAGTTACACGGTGCCTGTGCTTAATCAGGTGACGGGCGAAGCCACAAACTACCGGTACTTAATGGAAGAAAAAACTAAAGATACGGTGCTTCAGCGGGAAAACAGTTTAGATAAAGTTATGGGGAATATGAAAGGCAACTTGTATGACAAGACATACACGCCAGGTATTAACAGCCGCGCCATTAGCTTATTAAAAGCACAGTACGATGCAGACTTCTTACGCAACCAAAACGACTTTATTGACTTTAGTAACGATAGTCCCGACCCTGCCGTGAGAGAAAGGTTTCGTCTTCTGCCGGGTAAGGCTAGACGGGAAATACGCGATACGTTTGGTCGTGAAGGCATGTGGGTGCACAAAGATGTCTACAATATTAATTTTGGCTACCGAAAATACTCAGTTAAAGAGTCGATTAACTCAAAGCCAGAGGATCGTAATCTAGCAGAAAGGGTATTAATGTGGGTTCTTGAATCTCAGTACGGTGTAAGTCAAAAAGCCAGTTTGCGGCTCATTCAAGGTGGGCAAGTGTGGACTGACATGGTTTCGATGTTTAAAGATATTGTTGTAATAAAAAGCGTTATGACAACGGTGTTCAATGAGTTTAGTAACTTGACTTTCCTTTGGGCACGCGGTGTGCCTATGAAAGATATTGTTACAGACAAAGCAATTGCGTTTAAAGCCACGCAAGAGTACATATCTGATCGAAAAGAACGCGATAGCTTACGTGTAAAAGTTGAACATGGTTTTATTACAGGAAGTGCTAAGGCAGTCGCTGAAACTAAAATTGTTGAGCTGACTGACGCATTAACCCGTAATCCTGTCGCATCTATTATGGATGGCGGTATGTTTCAAACGCTTTTAGAAGACATTGATGTTGAGGCGGATCAATACTCGTATGCGACACAATTTTCAGATTGGGCTACATCAAAAACAAGCAAACTTAACAAGCATGTTCTTACGGCAAGTAGAAACATGTTAGTTACACACGACACCCGTTTTTATAAATTTTTGAAGGCATCTGCTGTGTACTCGGATTTCACATCACGGTATGTGTTACATAAACACCAAACCACAAGAAGAGACGATCCTTTGTCACAAGAAGACTCAATGCGCATAACTCGCGCAGCGTTTGTAAACTACGACGTACCGACAAATAGATCTTTACAGTATTTGAATGACACCGGTTGGGTGCCGTTCACTAAATACTATATGCGGATACAATCTGTTATTGCTGATATTTACCGGCGTGATCCCGCAAGAGCTATTGCTTTGTTGGCGTTGGATCAGTTTTTACCCGGTAATCATGTCCTTGAAGGCAGCATTCTTGCCGGGATACCATTTAACATGGGTGGCGGTGCTACAGATGTACTTACGGTAATTGATGAACCTGCACCTATCGCACTTGTTAGAGAGATAACTGGATTATAGCCCGATAGGGCACGTTTCATTTTTTCCGAAAGCGGCGTGATACGTAATACACTATGCTGAGCACAATGAGCACTGCCAATGTGATTGAGGCTATGAAACCAAGGACTGTGAACAACAGTCCTGCTATAAATATAATAGCGATGGCGAACATAGCCCCTTTCACATACAGGTAAAAACTACTTACCCAGGCTTTCATTACCCGAATAGCTTTTCTGTGGGTGCAGCCGAATCTCTTGTTTCAAACGTATCAGATTGAAAAAGACTTGTGTCGGAGTTTCCATCAACTTCTTTTACTATCTGATCGACAATTGTACGCGGCTCATCTGTAACCACAGGAGCTGCTGAGACTTTGCTGCCGTCTGTACGATGCAAGACGATATCTGCTGTCAGCTGAGCGTCACTGCCTCGGCCTTGTGTGAAATCAATCTCAGAGACCTGTCGTGTGATCCCCATCTTGATTAAATAATCAGATATCGCTTCTTCGATATCGAGCTGTTCTAATTTTAGTTGCATTTCGTTCCTTACCTAATTGGTTTTGGTTTACGCAGTCATGCGTAGAAATTGTTGAAAGTCAGGGAGTGTTACCCCTGCATGTATTGTGGCGATGGCATCTGCCATATGCTCTGCTTTCGCTTCTGTGATCTGAACGATCCCATTCTTTTTATAGCTTGGCATTTGCACGTTTGGATGTGCTGTTATCGCCCAATCAATCATTTGTTTTTTAGAGGCTGATTTATTGCCAACGCTCACCATTTTTACTTCTGTGGGTGTAACAATAAAAAAGGGAATGCCTGTTGCTCGCATGTAGCCAAGAACGCCTGTACAGATCCCGTAACTTGCCATTGCGCGAGCGCTTTGACTGCCTACGGGGACTTCAACAAATATGGCTTGGGCATCTCGAATATTGTCGATGACACCTCTAGCCAGTTGTTCTGCTGCAGAAAGATCTTTGGAGTTTTGGCGTACTTGTTTGCTTTTAGTAACTTCGGGCTGGACAAGAGCCACATCAGTAATGTGGATCTCCCCAGTGTTTTCATCAAAGTTACCTCGGGCAATCCCCCAGTTATTGAGGGATGGATCAAATCCAAGTACCTTCACTTACGCGCTTGGCGCAGCGAAGATATTCTGGACTGGCGCGCTTGCTGTAGCAGATGCTCCCGCGCCTGCCGATGTGCTCGAACCGCCTGCACCGGGCTTATCTGGAATGGCTTTAAAGGTGTTGCGTGTCTTTCCTTCGTTCGCTTTTGTCCAGACATCGATATACGCGGCTGTTGTTGCGCCTGCCAAAATTTCAACAGTACTAAGCCTATCTGAAGCACGGAATATCTTGTCCACTTCATTTTCTGAACGTTCTTCATTAGTGTCAGCGTAAACGCCAGAAGCATTCTTTGCTTGCTTGTTGGAAGTCTTCTTGAGAACTCCTGCAATGCAATCTTGTCCAAGGAGTTCGATAAGGACTTCAACTTCTTGAGGGAGTTCTTTTTTAGCGGTGAAGTCATAAATAGGCACTACCTTATTTTCTGTAACAAGTTCAGACATATTTTTACCTACGGTCAGTAGGCAAAGGTTGTTGATAATGTTGAAACCTGGGAGGTAATGCTTCTCACCCTTTCTTTCGTAGTAATTTTTGTTACCTTTTGCATCGCCTGACTTAACATATTGAGTTGTTTTTAGCGTCTTGCCTGAAGCGGTTTCAAGAATGAGTACGACACCTAGCGCATTTGACTTTGCTAGAGCTAGATAAGCCATCTTTACTTTAGTGTCGTAAAGACCTGATTCCCAAATTCCACCTGTACCTACATAGTCAGTGTCTGCGCTAATGTTGGTTGTTACGTCTAAGCCTTGTAGTAAGGACATATTATTTCCTCTTTATTAAATGTGTTGTGCGTCTTTATCGACGCGATTAATTGCTGCTTCATTAGAGTATTTACCCTTGGGGTATCGCACTCTAAGTTTGGTGATGTTGCCGTGGAGAATTTGCTCACGCCTAACTTTCATCGCTTCTCGCAAACCTGCGGCATAAAATTCTAGATCTCCCATTTCTAAAACTATGTCAGCTTTAGTGTTTGAAGAATCTAGTGTGTAAGCCATGACAGCTTCAAGTACCTCACCTGCTTCACCCAACATGCCTATTGCCATGTGGAGCATGTCAGCGGTTTCAGGCGTTAGCGTGTCAGACAATTTTGATGTGTTACCGGGGAAACGTTGGTAGATGACTTGTTTTTTCACTTCATCTAATTGGGCTATTACACTTACTGAGTAAATCATGTGGTTTCCCAACGACTCCCAGTCAGTAGATTTGGCTTCTTCACAAATCTCTTTACCCGATTTCTTCAGCTCTCTCACCATCGCAGAATGATCTGCTGATATCGTGCTCATGAGCATTAACTACCTCTCTTTTGTTGTGAGCTTCAGCCAATTTAACTGCCGTGCTCATGGATTGACCGGGGGTCAGCGGTGCTAACGAATCGCCTCGGAAATAAACTTGCCAGTAGGGTAAAACTTCTTCTTTTGCGAAGAACGTGTACTCACAAATTGTATAGTTGCCGCAGTGACTCCTTGCTCGCCAAGGGCGGTCACCACTGTTATTCATTACGGAAGGTTCGAAATACATTAAGCAACGGCTCCTAAGCTGCGCTGCTTGTAGTATTCTTTAAGGCGTGTAAAAACTTGCTCTAGATCATTATCGATATAGAGTTCCTTACGCTCCCAAAGCCCCATAGGAGAGCGCATTTTCTGGCCTACAGTTTCTTTAGTTACACGGGTGCAGAATACGTATTTGAATCCGTCTTCTTCTTCTTCTGGGGAGATGTGCAGCAAATCGTTTTCAAACCCTGCAAGTTTTTCTACAGGCATTTGCTTTGTCGATAAAATCGTTGTGAAGTCAGCTTCAACACCGATTTTCCCTACTGCACCTTTGATAGGTACCTTACTTTCCATGGTCATAGACTGTTCGTTGTATTGAACATCCTCATGCGCCATGACTGCGTAATCTTTAGTACCTGCTTTGATCCTGTGTATGAAGTCACGGTAAAAATTACCGTAAGCACCCCAGGCTGCTTGCGTATCATTCGAGGTGATAACGTACTGACGTTCGTACATCGCCATCAAGAATGTGATTGTGTCGAGTACACCGCCTTCGATATCGGGGTTTTGCTCAATCATGTCGATAAAACTAAGTACTTCCATTGCGTCAGAGACTGCAACATTTGCTGCAAAGTTTGACTGGAATGGCAGATCTTTTAGATCGGTATTTAGATACGCCATCTTAGCTTGGTTTTTCATATTCATTAACGAAGTGGATTTACCTGAGTTAGGTGGCCCCATTACGAGAACGGTGTTCTTGTTGTTTGTAGACATAATGTCTCCGTATATTTCAAAAAGGGAGCAGGATGCTCCTTGTTATTTTTTAGAGATGGCTTTAGCCACACTGGACATAATGGTGGCAACTATCTCTGCGGGGTCGAGCTTGTCAGGTAGCTTATTGTTTAAGGTATTTATCCGATCACTGACGGCATTGAAGTCAAAACCTGCATCAACAAGAATCATGCCGTAACGTAAAAGCATGTTGTTTCGGTTGCCGTCACCTGTGTTGTTGATTACCCAACGCTCAAGATTGTCCATGCCCGTCTGGTCTAAGATGAGATCCTTGAAGGCTTCGTTCTTAGATGTCTTAGGAATGAATGGGAGCACATCGAGCAGCTCACCATCTTGATAGAAATAGTTACCTTTATTTGATAACCACTTCCTTGCACGCTGACCGGTCGCCGTATCTACATCAAATGGAAGCCATTGAAATAGGCTTGCCATGAACTCTTTAAAGTCCTTACCATCAAGTTTTAGTTCGTAGTTGGTAGGTAGAATGATGCGGTAACGGTGCTCAGCATCTGTGTGCCGTTTAGTCGTGTAGAACAGGGCTTTGTAATCCTTTAGCAAATCTTTTGCTATATGGATATCTACTGACTTTTCGACATCGAGTACAACCATGTTGAACCCTGGTATTGCGTTATCTTCTTGCCGATGTTTATCAACAAAGTGATGGTTAGCCCAATGCACATTAGGCGCTTGAGTCATTTTGTGTAGCTGATCAAACTTAGGCAATGCAGGCTCATACCCTGTTGCTAAATCTCCGCTGTAGCTGACAATCATTTTAGCAAGATCAGTACGCTTTAACGTTTCGCCGCGCAGAAATTCAATACCATCAACAAAGTTTTTCTTAATAATAATGTTGTTCTGGTAACCATGGGCTACGGCTAACTGGATAAGGTCACTGCGCTGAGTTTGTGATCCTTTAAAGAATGGGAGATCTTCCAGTAAGTCTACTTGAGTGACTTCTCTACCAACTGAAGCAAGGTAATTAGCCAACTTAACGTATGGCTTATCTCGCTTCAGTAACAACTCTAAGCATTTACCGCAATCTTCTGCCAGTTTGATGGCGTACTCTAAGTGTTGTTGCAATATCTCAGGCGACGAATCAATAAACGCGTAAGTTGCTGCAAGCTTAATTGTCTTAAAGTAACGATGTGATAATTCTGCTTTCCGTAATTCTTCATGCGGGTTCAGTAGATTAGCTCTGCGTAGACAATCGTTTTCGTACTCGTACCAAGACTTTGCAACTGACTCAGACATGGTTAACTGTTTGTGCAAGTTACCGGGATCAGCAAGTAACGATAAGTCACTGGCAAGCTTTGATAAAAATGTACTTGTTACTGTACTAATTGCGTTCTTGTATTTCTGATCCGCTGAGATTTCATCGCCACGTACGTGATCGCGTACATAAACAAAGAAAGGTCGTCTTGCGTAACCTGTTTCTAACATCTTGTAGAAATCGTCTTCTGTTTTGCCCCCATCAAGTAAGGCAGAAGGCGTACCAAACCACATTACATTAGCAGGAGTCATGCCGAAGATTTCAGCATAGCGTGAGTTGTCTGATGTATTTTTAACTAATTTTGGTTTGATTTTCCCTTTGTCGTAAAGCTCAAGGAATATATTGATTACCTCGGTGTTGCCTAGAAAGTTCGAGCCAACCTCATCCATCTGGAAATTTAATGCACCGATCTTAGCCATTAAAAGTTTATGTCTGGCTTGCTTCACTGCGGGGCCGGTACCGGAATCAAACGCGTAGACAAATTCACCTACGTCATTAAATTCTCTCTCAACTTTAACGAGTTCTTCATCAGGGTCTGACTGTGCTTTTTGAGCACGCGCTAATGCTAATTTAGGAAGTTGTCGTGCTACTTGAACAGGGACAGTGTTTTCTACAAATGCTTCTCGAAATAGGTGTGTTATTTCTTCTTCTAGAATATTTGCTGCTTTGCCTTTACCCCCACCTGACACCATTAAATTTACAGCGTACATGTTGGTAGGAATTTCTTGCTTATCTGGCAACAATACTGAGCACCGCATTGATGACGACATTGTTGAAAAGTAATACGCAACCATTGTACGGAAAAATATTGGGTTACTATTTTGAGTTCTGGCGCAAAGTATTAATGCTAATTTATCGGCAATTGGATGGTAGTCCATTTCTTTAAATGCTTTCATATAGTGACCTTAATCATTAAGTTGTAGTGTCCCGGCTGCTAAATACGCATCTTTTTGTTTACACATAAAGCGGCCTTGGCAAAATCGGCATGCAATGACTTCCCCTACTTTCTCAATGACAACACCTTGGCTTCCGTCCTTTACCATGTGGGCTTGGGCTTCAATAAGGGAATCGTAATTTTTAGTTGAGCGAGTCATCTTCTTAGGGTTTTTGTAATACTTGAACTGGCTAGATTTTTGCCATAGCTCTTTAGGGGTACAGACAGGAATGTCAGCTTCGTCGGCATCCTTGTAGCGTTCAAATAGAGCAAGCTTGGTTTTTATGTATTGCTCAGTGTCTTCGAGGGATAGCAGTGCTATATCTAATTTCTCGGTATAGCGCTGTGGGTAAGTAGGATCTTGCTTTGCTTTACCCGGCATCCAGTCTGTAAAGAAAAACTGAATTGCCATGACATCGCGTGTGATGATGTCGGGGTTTAGCCAGCGATAGATACTGCCTTGTAATCGATAGTCCTCTACTTTGTCACCGCTTTTCCACGCGAAGGTAGAGGTTGATTTGAAATCCTCAACTTTGCCTTCAGCGACAAAGTCAAACTTGCCAGACACTCTAACGCCATCGATCTCTTTAAAAGAGCGTAATTCCATATAAACAGGGATTGAATCAGGCTTTAGTTCTTCAGCAGTAGGATTAACAATCACCCTATCGATGATGTCCTGTGGGTAGCCAAGGGATGCCATTGCTTCTCTGTGTCTGCCGTCGCTCCAAGCTTTCTCTACACCATCGTGTATTGATGTACCTACGCGAGACTTCGCCATAGAGAGGATGTCAGGCGTTGTGTTAACACTTTCTGCTGGGCGCTTTTTGCCCATAATGTATTGTTTGGTTGGTTTGAGTAGTGCGGTGGCGGAAACAGTATTAGGAATGTAATCGTAATGATCTGTTGCGAGGTAAACTGCGACGGATAATGGTACTCCGGTATTATTGGAGAATGTGCCCATAAAGGCTCCTCTTTGATATTAACGGGGGGACTGAGCCTAAAGAGGCTAAGAAATGTTTTCTGGGATATTTAACAGAGTTAGTAGATTATTTTTGCCCCACACTCTGTAAGCAGGGGGTCGCCCGAAAAAAATGTCGCAATGGACACCTAGGAGTCTGGCATGCGACCTGGGGTGTACCAATCCCACACATCTACTAGATGTAATATAGCTAAGGTAAGTAATAGCTAACGTAAATTTCTATTTTTTCTAATTAGCCCTCGGAGAGGGCATTGACGTAATTTCATTAAACTCAGTTAACTTCAACTGTAAGTATCTAACTCGATACACACTTCATAATAGGTTTCACCATCATGTGTCTCATGGGTGACTACATAGCCGATGACATTAATGAAATGGCCAGAAGGGGCATACGTAATCCAATATACATTTTCGTCTTCGTCGTCCGATGTTTCTATCACTGACCAAATATGGTTGCGGTCGTATCCAGTGATCTGCTCTGCTTGAGCAACTGTGTCAAAGTAATTTTCATAATTGTCTTCGTTTCTGATTTTCTCAAAGGGAAAATCTGCTTGATGGGTTGTCATAATATTTCTCCGTAAAAATTTGTACTAATAGTGCCTAGTACCCACAAGCTTTACAGGGACATTTAATGGCCCCCATAACCAGATTACAAACCTTTACAAAACAAAGGCTTACGAGCGGCAAGAAAGAGTGATTATGGGGGCGTAGTGACTACGCAAGTGATTGATTTATATAGATATATAAGGTATAGCAAAAGTGGCTTTTAACCAGTTGGTCCCGCGTTCGAGTCGCGGACGGCCCACCAATAACGTGCCTCTCAGAGCATCGGACTTTGAGATGGCCCCCATAGATGGGGGTGACCCCCATAGATTACGAGTAACCCCCATAAATCGGTGTGGGTTGCTCCCATATTTATGCTACCCAAGGAAGCCTTTCCAACATGATAAATTGTTGAATTCGCTTCACCGCTTCGTCTTGTTTATTGTTTTCTAAGTAAAGATCATATGTGTGCGGAAAGCTCCGCAGATAATTACGAGAATCATTACTGAAGTCAAAACCATGTCGATGTAATCGGACGATGATAACTTTCTGAAACGTATTAATGAGTGAGACTGTTTCCTCACGAAAGCCACTGTCGCTAAATACAGCAAAGCTTGTCTTTTCTTTTATACATTCTTTTGCGGCCAAGTCACCAAAGTAACTTTTACCATGGGTCAGTTTGATCACATCTTCGCTTACATGAATAATTGCATGCCTGGGCGAAATGGTTTTGCCATAAAGTTTGAGTTTATCCCAAGGCTGCTCTTTTAGCGTGCGATCCGTTGCTCGGGCAATTAACGCCGTAACGTCCACTTGGAAGTGCTCAGCCGTTTCTTTGTACAGTCCTTGCTTGAACATGTACTTATCAAAGCCAAGTAAAACTAGGGCATCGGCTAATGTATCTTTACCGACTCCGGGAGGGCCGTTAAGTAACAGACAGAGATCAAGCATAGCTACCTGCTATGCGGATCCTGCGTAATAAGGTTTTCTGATTCATACTTTTCCTATGCGGCTTGGTTGTAGGCTTCCCTGATCATGTCGAGGTTTGGGTTAACTTCGTTTACTTGCCCAAAATCCTTATGCAGAGTCAGCATGGTGATCCGACGTTCAGCACCGTATCCACTGGCAGCATGCCAAGCGTCTAAAGGTGCAAGGGTGTGAAACGATTCAATCGTTACACCATGATCGGTTTCTTGTTTGGTTTTGTGATGAATATGGCCTAACCACCAACGGCGGTAGGATGTTCTGCCCCATGCTTGCGCTTGAGTCTTTGTCATCACACCCGTTAGGCGAGAGTGATTAATCTTATCGCCATGGTTTATACCAATAAGACATTTGCCAAATTCAATAAAGGTAAACTTAGATTCATTGCCATTGACAGTGACACGCGGTTCTTTTTCATAGAGCGCCTCGATGTACAGGTTTAATGCAAAAGCTGAGTCTTGATCGTGATTACCACGGGCATTCACAACAATGACTTCTTCAAACTTCTGCAACATCCTATCGATGCTGTAACGGATCAGCTCACCGGCTGCACGCATGACGACATACTGAGATGCCGCAACATCAACCTTTGTGCCTGCAAAGGTTTCCCCGCGACTAGAGTCTGCGTGAACGAAGTCACCGACATTGATAAACCAGCCTTGCTTAGAAGGTGGCGCGCAATCAACGCAGTAATCGATAGCCAGCTTAAGATCCTCGATAGCCGTTTGAAGATTGTGGTCTTCACCGGATTCGACAGCGTGGGCCATCATACCGATATGCGCATCACCGATAATGATCGCACTGGCTAACTTGTCACTGGGGGTTTTCTTTGGCTTTTTGTAGGCTTTCTTTTTGGCGGGTTTTATCTCGGCACTAAGACCTTCGATAAAGTTGACGTACTGCTCTGCTTTCTTTTCCTTATCTAACTTACCTTTTATCCATGTGCGCCCTACTGTGCCATCTGCCTCGTAAGTAATTGTGTAATCACCTGTGAAGTTAGGCTGTACCGGGTGCGTTAAACCATGCTCTGGGGCATACAGTCTCTTGCCTGCGTATCCGCGAACAGCTTCAACACAACTTCGTAGTGACGATCTGTGTATATCGAGTGCTTTTGCGGAAAGACGTTGAGAGTTAGTTTCGACTAAAGAATTGAAAATTTCTTTTTGCCGATCAGTTTGGCAATACGGCAGTAAATTAGCGTATTTAGACATGTTTACATTCACAGTTTCGGTACACGAAACGAATGTAAGGCTAACTAAAAATAAAAGCTGAGTTATTTTTAGTTGCTATCCGAGATCAAACCCACTTGCAGGTTTAATTAAAGTGCCTTTACGTCTGTAATGTTTCTCAGTCGTACTTGCATTTGCATGCGCTAGAAGTTTTTGTGCATCAATAGTGGAATCAAGATCACTACTGGCTTTGGCGCGAAGATCATGTTCTGTAAACGACTCAATGAGATTGGTTATTTTCAAAGCTTTCTTCATTGAACGTTGCCAGACAGAAGCAAAAGAACTCGCAGTGCTCTTTTCCATATTATAGTAAGACGTACCTTTTCTTGTGTGGAACAAGTAAGGCGACACCATTGGGTATTTTTTACCCGCATTTACCGACTTGTAGTACACCTTCACTGCATCGAGGGCAAGCTGAACTGTTGTAGGTGTTCCATCACTGTTCTGTAATGGGAACCTCAGTTTCTTTTTGACTTTAAGACTGAATACTTCAAGCTCTGTATCAAGTATGTCGGTACGTTTGATTGTCAGTAAATCTTGTTGACGTAAACCGGTAACGCCTTTTAACACGATGTAAACAACCAGAAACGGATTGGCAACTTTTGCCCATTCTTGTAGCTCCCAGTTCTCGACGTATCGATCCCGCCCTTCTAATGAAAACTTAACGACTTTTTTATTTGTCATTGGGTGATCGGAAATTATTCCCCATTCAATAGCTTTAGTAAAGCAATGGGATAACACTTCCAGATGTAAATTAGCTTGTTTCTTTGACCGCGTTTTACGAATGTGATCTCTGTACCCGTAGATAACTTGGGGGGTCATTTGACTAACTAAGTTATGCCCAAAACTATGCAAGAGCTTATCAAGACTTGCGAGCTTACTCTTTCGAGTATTCATACTGTCATGTTCAGGCACGACTTCCATGATGTAACGGTTAAACAGCTCTCGCATTAAAGAGATGCATTCGTCTGTTTCATAGAGGTCGGCAAACTTTTTATACGCACCGATTAGCGACTGCCCTAACGATATTTCTGCTTTCCCTTCATGGAGATGTCGCAGATGTTGAGGTACGCGATAATAGTAAGTATTTTTAGTAAGCCGCCAGTACTTGGGCAATGCATTATTTTTACGCTTTCTAGAGATAGGCATAAGAATCCTCAGGCAATCCAAGTAGCAGGGGCTAGTTCTTCCTCAATCGCTAAACCATTATTTAATACAGCGCGACTTACAAAAGGTGACCCATCTCTCCGTACTATATGGGGTACTCCCATTTCTGCAAGCGCCTGCACTTGCAGCGCTTTGCGTCTGTACCCAGTCATTTCTACTATCTGTTCGGGGGTTAATCCAATGCGTGATGACATATTCATCTCCTAAGTGTAACGAAAAATAACAGACTCTCAAAGAGGGCACGGAGTGCGCCTAGAGAAATCCAAGAAAAATAAAAATTGATCCGCTGTAATGCATGAATGCATTACTAAGGAAGATCCAGATGACGGAATTTTGTGGGGTTGGCGGCAGCAATGCCCCAGTACCGGGTGATCCAAGCTTAAATAGCTCTGTCATCACCGCTCAGGCGGGAGATGGCGGCATTGCTGTGAGTTGGACTTACCCTGTCGTAAACCCTAATGCGCTTGCCTACACAGAGCTGTACCGCAGTACGACATCTGATTTTGCATTGGCTTCAATCATTGCGCAGGTTGGCGGTAGCTACCATTTCGATGCGTTGTATGACGAAATAGGAACACAGTATTTTTACTGGATAAAGATGGTTGCATTCAGCGGTACCCGAGGGGATACCATGGGGCCAGCGTCTGCCACTATGCAGCCTACGACTGCGCGGTTGATTGAATTACTTGAAGGAATGATCTCCAATACACAGTTAGCACAGGATCTTAAGACAGATATTACGAGCATTTCAGGAGTGCAATCTGGGTTAAGTGCTGAAGCGCAATTACGCTTAACGGGAACAACTATTTTAACGGATATGCTGGAAGGCTTAGATCAGCAACTAGAAGATCAAGGCTATTTAATTGTTGATGAGACGCGAATTCGAACACTTAATGACAGTAGCGTAATCGCGTCGATTGATGCTAAATATTTACTTTACGAAGGCACTTTTGCGGGAATTGCGGCGGAACAATTGATACAGACCGGTAAAAATTCGGCATATGCAGCCAATATCGAGACGTTGCAAGCGACTACTACCGGGCCTAATGGGCATGCTTCAAAGATACAAGAAACAAAAGAAGTATTAGTAGGCGCGGATGGAACGTCAGGTGTTGCCGCCAATTACATGCTTAAAACGTCCGTTTCAGTAGCTGGGCAACCTCCTCTTATCGCGGGTTTTGGGTTATACAACGATGGCGCAACTTCAGACTTTATTATTAGTGCGGATAAATTTGCTGTAGGTAAACCGGGGCAAACACATAGTTACCCTTTCATTATTGCAGATGTTAACGGGCAGACACAGATAGCGCTTAATGCGCGGACATTGATCCCCGATGCCCATATCACCAATGCCATGATCGATAACTATATTCAATCCAGTAATTTCAACCCTACGACAGGCACAGGGTGGAGAATAGATAAGGGGGGCAACATTGAAGGCAACAATATTATCCTCAGAGATAATGCAGGTAATGTGCTTTTTAGTGCTGGTGGCTTGGCAGGTAACATTCCTTTAAGCCAATTAACTTCAAGTAATTTAGTAAATTCCAACACTTCATGGGCAGACGTAGCAGGTACGTCTAATGCGCCTGCTAATAATGCAACAGTTGGCGCAACATGGAACGGCAATATTTCCGGTTATCCCGGGAACAACGCAGTCCTTAATACAAATACAACGTGGAGTAACGTTGCAGGTACGGCTAATGCTCCCGCAAATAATGCAGATGTCACTGCCTCTAACACGGCTGCGGGTATCGCTGCCCAAGGTGACTTTGCGACACTAAACAAAATTCTTGGTACCAATATATCGACCTATATAGAAGCTGCAGCTATTTCTTCGGCATACATTAAGAACGCAGCTGTTGGTACGTTAAAGATTGGTGGTCAAGCAGTTACAGTCATGGTGGCTAAGGAGCGAACTACATTAGCTATTTTGACAGGCACGGGCTGGCACACCATTCTTTCTAAATCAATAACGGTGACTGATGCGCTTTCGACTACTGCTGTGATTATCGGGGGTAAATGGACAGCAACAAATGGCTCAACTGTAGGTTTTCACTTTAGTTTTAGAGTGATTAGGGGAACATCTACGCAGATAGGCACCGAGTCTTCAGCTTATTTAATGGCAGATGGCGGCAATAACGAAAGAAGTTCAGTGCCTGTGGCTGAAATGGATCAGCCGGGTAATGGTACACACACTTATCGGTTACAGGCTAAGTGTGGAGGAACAAACCTTGCTTATGTAGACGCAGCAAACATCTCGCTAATGGTAGGAAAAAGATAAAATGGTTATTACTGAATATGATTCTGCCGGAAACATTACAGGGATTACAATTAATCCTGTGCCGGAGGAACTGGAAGGCATTAACTATGTCGAAGGCAGGTTCAACGCATCAGATTATTATATCCAAAATGGTGTGCCCGTCGAAGCCGAGGACTGCGGTGCTGTTTGGGACAAGGAAACTTTAGTTGCAGACGGCGTAGATACTGCAGTTTTGTCTGGTTTACCCTCCCCTTGTTTACTTATTGTTGGGCGTAAGCGAAACCCCATCACGGTTACAGGTGGTGTGTATAATTTTACTGCTACTAATGCCGGTGCTTGGCGAATCCAGTTAGGCGATGTACATCTGCGTCCTCACGAATGGTTTATTCAGGCTACTTAAGAATTAACCACTTAAAATAGTTCAGAAAAAGATATTCCATTCTTCCACACTTCTCGTGAAATTCATTACTAACTGAGTTAACGAGGAACCTGTATGGCCGCTTTGACCGATTACATGGAGGCACAGATTGTTGAGCATTTCTTGCGCAACAACGCACTAGCCTCGCCTACTACGGTTTATCTGGCGTTATTTGAATCTGACCCCGGTGAAGACGCTTCAGGCACTGAAACTGCGTACACAAACTACGTGCGTATGCCCTCGACTTGGACAGCAATAAACGCATCTGGTGAAACCAAGAATGCTGGATCTGTTTCTTTTCCTGCTAATGGCGGAAGTACGATTACGATCACCCACGCTGCTGTTTTTGATGCTGCGTCTTCCGGCAACATGCTTATAAAAGGCGCACTTACTTTGTCTAAGTCAATAGAGATATCAGATGTGCTGGCATTTCCTGCCAATGCGTTGGTTCTTACACTGGACTAATTGATGCTTAATTCTAATGCAATCAATACCGGGCAGATAAACGGGACAAGCCTGTCACGTATTAAGTTTGCAGCGATGGTTTTAAGCGCAAATGGCGCTTTTACAGCGGCTCCTAATCGTATTTTTGTAACGGCTGCAGGTTGGGCGATGAGCGGAGATGCCGTGTTTACGGCAGAGAAGCGGCATCAGGCTGCAACGGAAATGAGTTTAACCAGTGGCGCTGTGTTCATACCACTGTTAACTAAATTCAGTGCTGTTGATTGGAATACAGATATTGATTTTGTAGGCGTAGGCGCGGTCACTAGGAACGCTTCAGCTGGCTGGATTGCTGCAGTAGACATAACGGCTCCTGCACTTGTATTAGCTACTACAGAAGCACCAGCGCATAGAGATTACGCGTCGCTAGGCACACTTAATACTTTCTACGCTGTCCAGCAACCGGCAAATGGGTTAATTCCATTACCTGGGCGATTAGACGTTTTTTACAGTACACGACCACGCTCCGAATATGACACATCTATTGCACAAGATGCGTTGGAGACACTTAAACCACTACGAGTATTTGAGAGCAGCGCATGATTATTGGAACTGTAATACAGCAACCTACTGAGAACTTGGACTATGACATTGATTACGCCAGCTTAGTTACTGTTCCGGCAGATACGCTGTCTACTGTTGTTGCCTCTGTTACTCCGGCAGGTTTAACCGTATCCGGGGTGGTTGCCAATACTACAACCGGTAAGTTGTGGGCAACAGGTGGCGTTGATGGTGTTGAGTACACAGTCACCATAGTCACTACGACTACCCAAGGCCGAATTAAAGAAGATGAGATTATTATTCTTGTTGAGGAGACTGCGTAGTGGCAAATTTATTATTTAGTAATAATGCCAGGTCTTCATTAAATGAGGCCATTACAAATAGTGCGACAACGATAACGCTTACTAATGGTGACGGTAATCTGTTTCCAGTAATCACAGGATCTGATTTCTTTTTTCTTACGCTTGCCGAAACAAATAGTAGTGGCACAGAGATCGCGTGGGAAAACCTTAAGTGCACCGCTCGTAGTGGTGATGTATTAACTGTCGTTCGTGGGCAAGAAGGTACAACGGGCACTGCATGGCCATCAGGCACACCTATAGAGTTACGCGTCACTGCTGAATCATTAGAAATTCTTGGTACTCCCAATGTTTCTCAAGAAACGTTTCGACTAACGTCTACTACAGACGCGTCGGAAACATCGACTGGGCATGCGTTTCAAATAGGCCCAGATAGCGGTGGCACTAAGATTAAAATGGACAGTGCTGAAATCAATGCTTACAACGGAACAAGCACTTCTACCCTCAACCTAAACAATGACGGCGGTAATGTAAAAATAGGCGACTGGCAAAAGGCCGCCAACCTGCAAGTCGAAAATGATATTACTGCGTTAGCCGATATGTTTATCGGGCGATCAAACAGTACAAATATCCAAATAGACAGCTCTGAAAACGAGATTAATGCATTTGACAACGGTAGTGCTTCTACTCTTGGGTTAAACAGCAACGGCGGCAATGTAAAAATTGGGGATGGGCAAAATAACTCCAATCTTCAGGTAGAGGGAACTATTACTACCATATCAGGCACCGTCAATGGACGTAATACTGCGACTGATGGCGCAAAGTTAGATGGGATAGCGGCTAGTGCTAACAACTACACGCTACCTTCTGATATTGCGACTCAGGCATATGTCGGAACTCAGCTTAGTAGTCTAGTGGATTCATCGCCTGCTACTTTAAATACGCTCAACGAGCTTGCTGCTGCGCTAGGCGACGATCCTAACTTTGCTACTACAGTCACGAATAGTATTGGCACTAAATGGACACAAGACAACACTAAAATATCCAACTGGGACACGGCATACGGGTGGGGTAACCATGCAAATGCGGGATACCTTACAACCTATGTCGATACTACTTATACAATAGGCGATGGTGGATTAACGCAGAAAAACTTTACGACAGCTTTAAATAGTAAGTTAGATGGCATTGCGACAAACGCAAATAACTATAGCTTACCGTTTACAGATAATTCTACTAACTGGAATACAGCATTCGGTTGGGGAAACCATAGCTCTGCAGGGTATCTTACTTCAGTGGTTGCGGCTTCGGTTGACTCTGCGTCAGCAACTGCTAAGTATGTTTTGACAGCTGACGGTGCAGGCAATGCTACTTGGGGAGAGTCTACAGGCGGTCTTTCTTGGGTTTACGCGGCTACTATGCCAACTACTGCTTTAGCCAACAGGGGATATTTTGCAGCTGGAGGGCAATCAACTTTAATGCCTCTTAA
>Ga0115007_10000444_pt1 | contig 27376 bp, 1 predicted proteins | sample ArcOceMetagenome_2_FD_87166 | JGI IMG/M metagenome (GOLD analysis project Ga0115007, IMG submission 87166) | Marine eukaryotic phytoplankton communities from Arctic Ocean - Arctic Ocean ARC135M Metagenome | ecosystem: Environmental > Aquatic > Marine > Oceanic | place: Arctic Ocean | collected...
GGAAACGCCGGAAAGGCACGTCTTTCCCAACTCCGCTCTTGTCCATTATTTCCAGTATGTTGATTTGGATCAGGAACCTCCGGCAAATCACACAAATCTTCGTTTTCGAGCAAATGCCAAATAGGTATATAGTTGTCGTAATGATCACAATTTGTAAAAAAGGGCAAGTATGGCAACGCCAATTCTTCAAAAACCCATGACGGTTGGGTACCCTCTGGGTTCATTCCAAGACCGTGCCACACTTCACGGTATTTTCTAGCCATCATAAAACTTTCAAAAGGTGAGTTTGTTGGTGGACCCCACCATGTCACGGTTGGTTGAACACCGATGTATGGACGAATGTATTCTGAACCATCAATCAGCACTTGATCAACCTCAGCTCTTGAATCTAAAACGACCGGGGCAAACTCCCCTGTATCACCGGTGCGCTTAAACATGGAAAGCACACGGCCGTTTTCATAATACCGAAATGTTGGAGGTAAATTTAAAGGTGGTGAAATTTCTTCGCCCATGTCTCTGGAATATCTGGCAATAAAAATGTATTGCATACTGACGGAGCGTTCTTCGTAAGAAATACTTGAATGTAATCTTCGAGACGCGGTTTCAGATGCTTCAATGCCCACGGTTCTATTTGCACGATCTGGGGCCACGATGTTTACAGTCGTGATGTTTCTTAAGAAGTGAGTGGCAGACAAAAACATGCCATTCAGAATTTGTACCTCAGGTTTGACAATGACATCATCAAGGGCCCAAATACTAATGTTCATAACACCGTGCTTGTCCACTTGAGGAGAATCGAACCATTGGCTAAGTGGGACGGGCCGAGTGCAGGGTGAAACATCCAGTGTATTGGTTAACACATCGTCCATTTGATCATAAAGTGGGTCGTATTCCACGGATTTTCCATCCAGACTACCTGCTAACCAATCAGGGTCACATGTTTCAATACGAAAACCCCCATCTGCGCAATCGTTTTTGCCGTTTGCCTTTTTGTATTGAGCACACCTTGGTTCGTTGTCCGTGCATAAATCCAAGTCTGATGGGGGGTCCAGAATAACTTTTTCAGACCCAACCCGGACACGTGCTGTTGTTTTACATCGTTGTTCCTCGCAAACGGATGGGGCAACAAATATTGCAATTTTGTAGTGTTGATCGTATATCATTTCTTTAGGCAAATGAGCAAAATTGAAAGTAAATGTAGCCAAAGACATCACCGGGAGTTCAAACCAACCAGCCTCCGATTGACGGTATCCTTCCTCGTCGTCTGGATAACTGTCATCGGGTCTGGGGGTGGTTTTAGGTGTTAAACACATGGCAAGATTTTCAATTCTTTTTGTTTCCTCTTCTTGTTGTGCCGGTGTCATGGCGGCAGACATGTTACGTGTGCTTGTGTTTTGTGGTATTATATATCCAGCAGTCAGTGAAAAATTCAGTCCATTGTTGGCAACATGTACGTAATAAAGTGGGTATGTCCCATTCGCATCCGGTTCGAACGTGGGAACTTGACATTTGAGACGTGTCGGTGACTGCCAAACTGCAGGTGATGGTTGGTGCCCCACCAATTGATCTGAATGAGGAGAGTAATCCATTCCGGCATCTTTTTGTGCTTGAGTCAAAGCATCGGGGTTGTCTTGTCCTTGCCAATTGCGGTCGGTTGCTGGGCGAAACAAACATGTCAACGTAAAGGAATCTTGAAAGTTACGTCCAATGACAGTAATAAATTCCTTGGAAGTGACATTAAGAGGACATATACGATATACTTCTGTAGTATCATTTTGGTAGAATTCCGGGGCAGCAGAAACATTGACGGGCAATATTTTACGGAGCACTTCAATTTCTCCAGTGCGTTCAGTAACAGGCAGTCTGGTGGAACTTTTTGTTGTCCACTCGCCTGTGTCCAGACGTTGGTAGGCAAATTCATCAAGATAATCTCTGCCTGGAATTTTGTCACAAACATGGACATCCTCAACAAAACATTGGTCCAAACGTTCCGCCCCAGCTGTTGTTGATGTCATGAATGGACATTTGGTCTCGTCGGGGGTTGCTCCAGCTGTACCCGGGGGGCAATAAAAACCCACGGGGCATTTGAAATAACCCCGCAAGTAACCTTTTGTGCCACGACGACAGTAGGCTCCTTTCAGGCAAACACCAGAAAATTGATCTTCGGGTGCAGTTTCTGCTTCACACCAATATCCAGCCGGGCATGGGTGATTGAATTGCATTGCTTTATTCGTGCCTGCACCACAAGTATGACCATCTGGACAGACTTGGCTGAGTGTTAAATTGTTCATCCCTTCTGAACCACACATACGACCAGGTGGGCATGGTTCGCATTGTGAAATATCTTGCAATCCATATTCGGGTGCCCATGTACCTTGAGGACAAAGACGGCACGTGACGGAATCTGCCAAAGAGCGATATGTCCCAGGTGGGCAAATTGAAGGAACATAAGTACCATACGACTGACATGTGTAACCGGCTGGGCACACTCGACATTTAATAGTGGCACTCAATGGAGCCCACGTTCCTGGGAAACACAACGATGGAACAGCTGCTCCGGACAACCGAGCATAATTACCAACGGGTGCTTCTACTGGATGACCAGACCCAGGTGGACAATAGTGACCAGGAAAACAGGGACCAGTACCAGCAGATGTTCGAGTACCTTCCTTACAGTATGCACCGGCGTAACATTTTTGTGGCGCGGTGGCACCCTCTGGATTTGATGGAATCCAATCAATTTGAACAGGTGTTTTAACACCTCCCAAACAAAACGTTCCAAGGGAACATGCTTGAGGTTGCAGGGGCAACCCAATGGCTTGAATACGAGTCGGGTTTTTTGTGGCCTTCAGTTTCAACAATAATGCTTGACGTGCTGCCTCAATATCATACGTATCAATGTCTCTCCATTCACCGACAGTATTTACATCGAACCCGAAAGTAATATCAGGTTGCAAAGTAAATGTACCATTCAAACAAAAATATCCTGCTGGACATTGTACAGCTGGTTCGGATAAACCTTCGGCCATGCACACAAAGCCAGCTGGACACATTTCTGCTGTTGTCCGACTCCAACCTGGACAAACATGCCCAGTAGGACATGTTGTACAATTGGATTGACCCACAAATGGATTGTACGTGCCTGGGTAACATGGTTTTGGTGACGTCACACCGACCCCGGGACAATACATCCCGGCTGGGCAAAGAGTTGCTTCGTAAATTGGTAATTTTTGTCGTTGCAAACGTTGTTGTGCAATGGTCTCGGTCAATTTTAATCCACAATAATACCCAGTCGGGCAAGGTCCAGTTCCTTCCGGTGTCCCCGATCCAAAAGGACAAAAAAATCCATCCATGCAACGTTGTGGGTGAGAGAAATTTTTGGGTACAGAAATGTTGCTCACAGCACCAGTTTTGCAATACATTCCCAATGGACAAGGAAATGGTCTTTCGGCCAACAGCATAGAGTTGTCCTCTGCAAGTCCATTGTCTCGTAATATTTGGCGCGACATCGGGTACTGCCTCGTCATTTCATGTTTAACAATACGAAGATGACGTGTTGCAATCACACTCACAGGCCCATACAAACCACCCGTAGTGTGTGACTCTCCTCCAGTCAACATTGTGGGTGAATGTTCAGGCCTTGACGTACCGGTCGCCGGTGCTGGTCGTTGCAAATATCGCCAATCTCGAACCGATTCATTGAAACGTAACAAACCTGTTTCACCTAAAATCACCCAAGAATACTGTGCCAAGTTTCGACCACCAGTCGTTCGAGCGTTGTCTGAAGATGTTGACGTCCAAAAACTATGGGGAGCTAAACCATAGAAGTCGTTTGTGTCCGATGTTTTTGTTCCTTGCAGGCAATAATGACCCGATGGACATCTAGATTCAGGTGTACTTAATCCTTGTTTGCCGCACACAAACCCGGATGGGCAAATGATTGGTTTAGAAAGACCAAAATCAGGACAGACGTAACCAATGGGGCATTTCAAACATCTGGGTTGGCCCATTCTGGGTTGAAATGTACCCGGTTCACACAATGTAAAATTAAATTCACCAGTGTGTTCGGATAATGTTCCATTGGGCACTTTCAAGATGTCTAAATGGGGGCAGTAATTGCTTTGTGGGCACTCTAAAAGATATTCAAATTTTACTTGAGAGGCTGAAAAATCTAAACCGTTGTTCGAAACATCAATATTGACAGTCTGAAGTCGTGTAGCATTAATTCCATATCCAATGACACGTGAAGGTACTTGGCATACGATCAAAGTCTTTTTCAAAAAAATGGCACGTACTTCAGATGCACCAAAACGACATTTGAGACCTGTAGAATTCATGAAATTAGTGCCACGGACAAAGACAGGCCTTTGGCCCGTTATTAAAGAACGGTCCGGTCGTACCCAACCAACACTGACATCGTTGTAGTACAAATATTTAAATGAACTTTTTGAAAAATCCATCAAATTGTTTGATACTGAAAAAGATACCATTCCAGGACGCGATGACGGTGCACGACAAACAATTGTGGTAGTATCAATGAAACGTGCTGGTACAATGGCGTTGTTGCCAAATCGACAGCGCAGTTTTGTGGTTTCACGAAATCCGAAACCTTTGACCGTGACAACAGTGCCACCCGTATAAGCAGGCCCCATCGTAGGCCATATGTTGGTAATGATAATATCTGGTTCAAAATTAAAATCTACTTTTGAAAAAGAATAATCATAACCATTTAACGTAACTTCGACAGGTGATCGTTGGACGGGCATTGCTGGTGTCACACATTCAATTTCAGTGCTACTGATAAAAAAAGCGTTGACTTCAATGTCACCAAATTTGCACCCTAATGTTGGGTAATCGCGAAAACCGTAACCGTAAATAATGATACGAGACTGTCCAGATGATGGACCACTTTGAGGTGACAAAACAGACACCATGGTTTGAGCGTCAAAGGTGAACCGAACAGCATTTGATGTGTATGTTTGATTGTTATTTGTTATTTCAAGTACAGCTGAACCCGGCCGGCCCATACGACGACTGTCCGGTGCAAAACATATAATTTCGTTCTGGCTTATAAACCGATGAACTTTCGTTGACAGGGTGTCAAAACGACATCTTAAATCTGGACTATTCACAAAATGATTTCCGTACACCGAAACCAAAGTCATGCCACGCTCTGGGCCATGGGATGGGTGAATTGATACAACACTTGGATCGGCTTGAAATGTAAATTCTTGGCCACTGGCAGTCCAATCAACACCATTGTTTGACACTTCAACAATAACAGTAGCTGGAATATGACGTGGTGTAACGCAACGAATTTCAGTTGCGGAAAAATATTGACCGTCTACTTGAACATCGCCAAATTTACAACCAAGTTCAATGCTATTTGTAAAATTAAAACCCTGTACAATGACGACAACGTTGCCTGTAGCTTGCCCTGAAGTTGGCTTGATTTTGGAAACAGCCGCTGCTCGATCATGCTCGTAAAAAACATGTCCTATGGGCCCGTTGTCTTGCCCATTGTTCATGGATACACTTGTTGCAAACCGAGAATTACTACTATACCCACGTTGTTCTCGGGCACATGTAAATGTAGATTTGTTATTAATCGATGACCTGACGTTGGAAACGCCAAAACGACATTGTGTGACATCTGTGCTTTCGTACGCAACTCCAACAATGCCATCTTCTTCCACAAAGTTTGGTCCACGACTGGGGTGAATTGATACAACGGAAGGGAGACGAACGTATTCAAACGTTTCTCCTGAAGTAGAAAAATCAACACCATTTGTTGACACTTCCATCGGTACTGGAACACTATCCTTGTGGTTGGTAGGTGCAACACATTTGATTTCTTCCGGTGATATATATATTCCAGTAACAGTCAATGTACCAAATCGGCAGAACAAATACCTTGAATTGAAGTTGCGTCCTTGAACAGTGACCATTGTTCCACCTTTTGATGGTCCACTTGTTGGTGAAATGAGCAATACTTGAGGTCCCAATACATATTGATATTGTGTCTTGTCTGCAGTCCAATCTTGTCCGTTGATGGTTACTTCTACTTCGACGTGACCTGGAAAGTTAGGAGGTGCAAGACATTCAATGAGACTGGATGATCGCCATAGAGCCATGACAAAATAATCGTTCTTTGCGGTTGATGTACGATTAGTAGATCGACGAAATCGGCATTTCAAATGTTTCGAATCAATGAACCCAACACCAGAAATGTGAATTGTTGTACCACCGGTATCAATGCCCCATGATGGGTCAATGTGGTGGACACGAGTGTCTTGAACGTATTTAAATTGGTGGTTGCTGGTTGAAAACAATTTACAATCAGAACTAACTTCCAAAGGTTTAGGTTGCGCTTCAATACTACTGGGTGCAACACAATACATGTTGGTACTATCTGATAAATTACTTGCTTTGAATTCCGTTGAACCCATGCGACAACATTGATTTTGGCCATCAAAATGTTTGCCTTCGACAGTAATGATGGTGCCGCCAAAAATAGACCCGTAGGCCGGTGTAATTCTGGTAACGGAAGGGCCTTCACGAAAGGTAAACAGCGCGGTCTCTTCTGGTGCAGTGGTAAAATCAACCCCGTTTAAAGTCAATCCAATCTTCACTTGGCCTTCAAAATGAGGTGGTGTAATACATTTAATAGCAGTGCTGTTGATGTAGACCGAAGCAACCCAAGACGATCCAAAACGACAGTAAGCGGTTGATGAAGAAAATAAATTATATCCTCGTATTGTGACCACAGATTGACCACGAGTCGATCCTTTTGTTGGAGCAATACTGTTGATGCTTGGTTCGGTATACATTTTAAAGGGAAGTGTGTTGGATACAAAAACACCCTCTTGTTTCAAAGCAACGGTCGTCACTCCTGCAGTACTTTGTGGTGGAACACATTCGACCATGGTGTTTGACAAATATCTCGCTGGAACTTCAATATGCCCAAAAACACAACGCAATGATGGACCACTTCTGAAATGGTTGCCATGAAGACGAATTGGCATACAGTTCCCCAAGCTTGGGCAACTGTCCGGCATGATGCGACGCAGGGTGCTTTTTGGTACCGAGGAAAGAAGTACGCCCCCTCGTGTATGTGTATCCATTGAAGTGCCAATAGAAACAACATAGCGCCCAACAGCAAGTGCAGGGGATGTGCATCGTGCGTGAGTATTGTTGATGATGGAAGCCATGCTCGTTACGTATGGCAAGAGTGACAACAGACCACGGTCGCTGTTCTTTTTAGTAATTTGGAATTTACAAAACATGGACGAATTGTCAACTGATGAAAAACTTTCTCCGATTAAACTTAAATTTGTTTCAATGCCAGTAACAACACGTGCAGGCAACAAAGATTCCAAATGCACTTGTTTATAAAATCGAAATGAAAATTGTGTGTCTATGAAATCCACACCATTGCCCGACAATTCAATGGCAAGCGTAGTGGGCGATGAAACAGGTGGTGTTTCACAAAAAACTGTTGTTTTGTTAACATAAATAGCCTGAACCAGCAATTCACCAAATCGACATTTCATTAAACTGGACTGTTGAAATCCAGAACCATGCAAGTGAACTCCTGTACCACCTCTTGTTGAACCAGAAGATGGGCGAACAGCTTGCACGATTAAATTTGTAAAAAAGGTAAAGTGTCCAGGTCCATAAAACCAATCTGCCCCACCATTGATGGTGACCATTAGATTAACATTCGATGGCGTATGAGCAGGAGATATGCATGAAATTGAAGATTCGCTAAGAAACATTGCTGGAACGGATTTGCTTGGTGCACCGAATTTGCACATTAAATCTGAACTTTCTTTCAAGTTGAGGCCTGTCAATACAACGTGTGTTCCACCTCTTTCGTGCCCATTCTGTGGCCGAAATGAAAATATTTGTGGGTTGGGTACATAAGAAAACAAAATGGAGCGAGATGTGTAGTAATCAATGCCATTGGAAGTATATTGAATCGCCACAGGTACATCACCGGTATTTAATTGTGCACCATCAAAACGAAGAGATGTGGGCAACTTCGGAGTTGTACAACTGACTTGACTGTTCGATACGAACGAAGGCACCACAGTGGCAGTAAAATTTGATATACTAGAAGTAAATCTGCAACGCGCAGCTCCTCTTGTGTTGTTGTTTGCATCGGGGTGCAAGTTTGTGCCGGTGATTACTGCTAATGTGCCACCATCATAACCACCAAAAAATGGTGCCAATGTATTCATTTGGGGATGCTTGACATATTCAAAACGAGTATTGTTTGTTGTGACTCTTTCCCAATTGATACTGTTGATGGAAATCTCAATGTCAGAAGTTCCAACACCTTCAGGAGCACGAGGAGCAACGCATTGAATGCTGTTGGTGCTTCCAACGCGTGCGCGCACCCGTTGTGCAAGTTGACCTGAAAAACGACAAAACGATACTGCACTTCGATAAATGTTGCTGACGTAAATGGAAACAACAGTACCACCACGAACGGTACCATAGGTTGGACTAAAAGATGAGATTACGAATGCTGGCACTACTTCAAATGTAACAGGTTGCTGCACAAAATTTTCACCGTTGTTGGACACTGAAAGCTGATGTTTACCGACTTCAATGTTAACGTTTGCTGGAATGCGGCATCGAATTTCCGTGGAAGACACAAATACACCCGCCACAAAATGATTTGCAATGTTGCATGTTAAACGCCACGTATCGATAAAATTTGCTCCCACAAGACGAAAGTTTGTACCCATTAAATTTTGTTCCGCGACCATGTCAGGTTGAACGGACGAAAGAATAATGTCTCTTCTGTATGTGAATGTCAAGCTGCTTTCGCTGTAATCTAATCCATTCAATGAAACCATGACCTTAACATTCCCAGCATACAAGCCAGCAGGAACTACACAATCAATTTGACCTTCATCAACATAAGTGACCATCGCCGATTGAACAGTACCAAAACGACAGCGAATGATGTTGCTCGTGTTTGTCTGAGTCGCAGCATTGTAAAAATGAGTGCCACTTATACGAACAACAGTACCGCCTGAAATAGGCCCATAGGCCGGTTCAATGGCTGTTAGCGAAGATGATTTGTGGTATGTCATTGTACTGGTTGGATAATACGTGGAATCTGTAAAATCATAACCATTTTTACTGAGTGAAATTGGTACTGTATTGTGTTGGGAACTTGACCACAAGTTAGGCACAACACAAATCAATTCTTTGTCGCTAATGAAAGTGGCAGGTACAGAGACTGTATGGTTGAATCGGCATGCCAGCAATTCAGCACTGCTGAAACGATTCCCAAAAACTCGTACAGCACGTCTGCCTTCTGTCGGAGATCCCAACGGTGCAATTTTGGTAATTTCAATGGGATTATAATACGTAAATATTACATCATGCAATTGTGAAAAACGTTGTGCGTTGTTGGACATCGTAAAACGAACATCACCTACCAAACCAGCGGGACTGACGCACTGTGCCATCGTACTTGAAATCAATTGTGCCACTACGTGTTTGTTACCAAATCGACAACTCAGGTCTGGTGCATTTAAAAAATCAATGCCATTGACCACCACAAGTGTACCACCATGTATAGGACCTGAGCGAGGACTCAGATTGGTCACCATGGCTTGAATGCCAAATCGAAAATGAAGTGCTGACTGGGCATAATCTTGCCCGTTGTTAGACACAAGAAGCTCATTATTATCGGCATTGAGGTATGTTTTGGTTGGGTCATCAGGAATCGAGCATTCCATTTGGTACGGTGAAATTACATCCCCAAACATTGCTTCCTCTTTGGATGTTCCTTGCACCATGCATGTAGTATGATTCTGAATGAATCCACTACCATTCAATAGCACTCTCTTCATATCACCGCTGTACACAGCATTCACAGTTTCTTCCACCGACGACACAAACGGCATTGGGCTGTACGAATACAAAAAGCTATTAGATGTTGGTTGTTCATTCGATACAATTGTTGTTTCAACCAAATCTGTATCAGTAAAATTTAAGCGCGAAGGTGTAACACATCGTAATTCACTTGAAGAAATGAATGTGGCTGGTACTTCTTTGCGACCAAACTGGCATGCCAAATTTGTTGAAAAAATAAAATGACTGCCAAGCACACGAACTTCTGTGCCGCCAGCTCTGGGTCCAGAAAGAGGATCCAAAGATGTGATAACGGAGGTTCCAAAGAAGTTAAACAACAACACATTCGTCGTCATGTTATTTGTACCGTCTCGTAAAGATACAAAAGTGTTGCCAGTACGATTTTCTGGGGTGTAACATTGTACATTACCATCAGTCACTGCAACCGCCAACTGTTCAACGAATCCTTCGTGTCCATTGAATTGGCAGAACATTTTACTTGTTACAGAAAGATGATTCCCACGAACAGTGATTAATGTCGGACTCATTGTGGGTCCACTGAAAGGCTCGAGTGAAGTTATAGCCATAGTACTTTTAAAATATATGGCAACACCATTATTCGAGAAATCTACCCCATTGGTAGATATCTCAAGTGTAGATGAATTAATGTCAGTTGTCATTGTCTGTGCATTTGGTGTAATTGTACAGTGGGTTTCTTGCACAGATATCACTGCGCATTTGGCGATGTCTGTTGTTGTTGACAAGAGCGCAGAGGTGCTACCTTTTCTGAAATGATTTCCTGACACAACAACAGTCGTTGGTGAAGTTCTAGATATACGAGACGGAGTAATTGCGAATACTGTTGGAGCCACTACGTAGTGTATGTCGACACCAGAAGTTACAAAATCATGACCATTGTTGGTCATTTGAACTTGAACATCGTTGCCGTCTTGCGTGTAATCTTTTGGAACGGTGCATTCAATCGAACTAGAATTGTGGTACGTCGCGGGTACGGCATTGAAATCAAAAACACATGATAAATCGGGCGAAAATATAAAGTTTCCACCGGTCAAAGTAATAACTGTAGCACCATTGTTCATTGCAACAGTAGGCGAAATTGTTGTGACATATGGGTTTAAAGAGTAAATGTACACGGATGATGACGGTGTATTCGTGGTCACATAGTCAACTCCATTCATGGTCACTTGAATGGAAACAGTAGTGGGAACATGAGCCGGTGCCGAACATTCGATGGCTGAAGCATTGATGAAGTTTGCAAAAACACTTTTTGAAGAACCAAAAAGACACCCCATCGCTGCACTGTTATAAAAGTGAGATCCTTTTACCACAACCATGGTGTTGCCGTTCACTGGACCGTTGGTTGGTGCAATTGACACGAATTGAACGAGAGCGTTGTATTCAAACACAATTGCATTGTCTGTGAAATCTGTGCCCCCGTTCAATGAAATATCAACATGTACATTACCTGTTAGCATCGGAGGTGATGTGCAATACATGATGCCTGTGTCAATGTCAAGTTCTCCGTCCACTATCGCAGTTGTTCCAAAACGACATTTGTAAGAAGCAGTTTCTCCGCTGTGAGCCAATACAAACCCCTTTCCTTTCACAGATACATTTGTATTTCCTTGAACACTTCCACCGCTGGGTGACAATGAAATGACTTCTGGGTTCTTGATGAATTGAAATGAAGCAGTGTTGGTGAAGAATGCACCGCCATCAAAAGACAAGGACAGGTTGACAAGTTGTGGCAAAACAAAACGTGGTGCTGTGCATTGTACATGAGTATTGTTGATATATGTTCCTGCTACTCTGTGTTGTTCACCAAAGTGGCATAAACAGGATGTACCTTCCACTAGATTTGGTCCTATCAATGTAATGATTCCACCTCCATGAACGCTAGCGAACGATGGAACAACTCGATGTATGAACGGTGGAGGAACCAATGTAACGTTCATTCCATTTGAAACAGCAGTGCCACTGACAATAGTAATCAATGCATTTCCCGGTTGCATGTCTTCCAAGTCCAAGGCACACCGAACAACGGTGCCTGACAACCATTCAATTGTACCAACTGTACCAGAACCACTACTTGCTGTACCATCGTTTGCAATACATTTGATGTGTTTAGAATTGACAAATCCAATTCCTTGAATTGTAAAAACCATGGAAGTGTGTGCCAAAGATGCACGCTTTGGGTACAAAGAAATTATTTCAGCGTTGTCAATAAAGTTGACTGCCATTGCCTCGCTGTTGTAATCGATGCCAGTGTTGGTTGAGACTTTCACAACAACCATCAACTCGTCAAAGGATGTTTTCTCATCTAGAATGCAATTCATTCTTGTTGGGCTAATATCAACAGTCCGAAGATCCCAAGATCCAATTTGGCACAAGGTATGTCCTGGAATGAATCCAGTACCCAAAACAGTCAACGTCGTCGTTGTACCCCGCACCACATGTGTCGGCAAGACAGCAGTAATAGCGGGTCGTTGAATGTATAATATCTGAACGTCTTCGTTTGATACATAATCAAATCCGTTGTTTGAAATTTCAACTTTCATCCGTGTGCCAACGTTACCTTTGGGTACCACACACTGTATTGTGCTTTCATTGTAATACGTGGCATAAACGACGTTAGTACCCACTCGACAACTCAATGTCGATGTAAATAAATAATTACCACCCTGAAGTGTAATCAGAGTTCCACCGCTGGAGATTGCGTTCCGAGGTGTAACTGCAGCCACAAAAGCACGAACGTTGTAGGTATACGAAAGAAGATGTTCCGTAACGTCGTAAAACGTGCGGCCATTGATAGTAATAGTAAGGTTTACAGTCCCAGGAATACTTTGAGGAGATATACATTCAATTCTTGTCGAGTTTATAAACGTCGCCGGTTGAACAGTTATTGTACCAAATTTACAAGCAATGTTTGAAGAAGCATAAAAATTGGAACCCACTATTTGAATGGCAGTTCCCCCAGTTTCCGAACCCATGCGTGGTGAAAACGTAGTAAAACGAACTTGATGGCGGTATTGAAATTGAGCGACGCTATCTGTGTAGTCGATACCATCGTTCAAAGAGAGATCCACTTTAACAACACCATGCATGCCTGTTGGAGTGGCACAACTGACGCGGCCCATTCCGGAATACGTTCCTTTCGTCAACATGTAGTTGCTCCTGCTGCTTCCAAAACGACATTTGTAAGTCGCAGTTTTGACAAACAAACCAGATCCCAACAATGTAATTACAGTGCCGGCCGCTCCCTCGGTAGGTACAATGGTTTTGAGTGTAGGGTTTCTGTACACTAGAAAAGCCAAAGAACTGTTGGCACGATCTACTCCGTTGAAAGAGGGGCGAAGTGTTAATTCACCCAATGTGTCCATGTTAGATGGTGTTTTGCATTGCATGTGAGTTCTGTTTATGACATTTGCTGTTGTTGTTGTGTGCTTTTGATCCCCAAACATGCATGTTGCGTGCCCACGTGTCTCAAAATGACGGCCTATGACAGTAATGATGGTTCCACCCGTTTTTGGGCCGGAAGTTGGTTGCAACTGTGTTGCGATTGGAATTGACATGTACTGAAACAATGTACCACCGTAAACCGTGTGCATTGTTTGGTTGTTGTAGGTCACCGACACAGTGACATTACGAGCCTGTCCGTCAATTGACCAAGGTGTACTGCATTCCAATAAAGAAGAAGATCGATATTTTGCAGGGACATGAATTGAATTATCAAATACACATGCTAAGCCTGAAGATGAATTAAGGAAATTTGCACCACGCAACACCATTCTAGTACCGCCAGAAACGGAACCAAACAACGGTTCAAATGACATTAATGCCATTGGCGGATAGTACGTAAATGTATTCCCACCCAAAAGCGTACCTGTTGTACGATCCGACAAAGTCACTACAATTGATGTTGGTCCAACATGAGACAATGGTGCTACACAAACAGCACTCTTTTTTTTACGAGTAGCTTGAACAATGAATCCACTGGTTCCAAAAGTACACATTAAATCCCGAGTGGCATCGTCCCAAACACCAGATGTTGTATTGAATGTAATTTCAGTACCACCAAAGACGGGTCCGTTGATAGGAACCATACTCAATGTGGTGTAATCTAAATCTTCGGTCGAAGGAATAAATGTGAACTGAAAACCTGTCGAAATCACATCAACACCATTGATGGAAAGACTGACTTCTGCCGACATTGGTTTGGGAACAGCGGGTGCAATGCAGACAACTGCGGTCATATTTGCGTTATACATTCCCTTGACAGAGTAAACACCACCAAACTGACAAACAATGGCACCGCTTGATGTTATATGTGATGCCATGATAGAAACTGATGTACCACCACGATGGGAACCCTCTTGAGGAGTCATGCCATACACCACAATTTGAGGGTGGTACGTGTATGCACTTGCACGACCCAAGAAATCAATACCATTGTTGCTGACTTGCAGCGAAACAATACCTGGCAATTCAGAAGGTGGTGTTACGCACTGAATCAATGTTGATGAGATCCACTCAGCTTGCACTGCACTTGCTGTTGTTGCCCCGTTTCCAAAACGACACTTTAAAGTGCCACGATTGAGAAATCCATATCCAGATACTAGAACTTCAGTTCCACCATTTTCACTCCCAAAAGTGGGCTCTGTTGCGTCTACTTGGGCTGGGTCATACATTCGAAAAGTTTCAAATCCTACAACCCAATTTTGACCATTGTTACTAATTTCAAGGGGTGCAGATGTAATGTTGAGATTGGGTGTTACGTAACATTGAATTTTAGACACAGATAACCACTTGGTTTGAAGTGAAACTGAAGTAGTTCCCAGAGACAAACGACATCGTGTGAATGCAGCACTGAATCCTTGTCCTGTAATAGTGACAATGGTAGTCGAAGAAGTAAGGCCTTCACGTGGATGGATTGAAGTCATTATCGGTTGAACATAATAGTCAAATTTCAATACATCTTTTTCATATTCTTCGTTATTTCGAGAGACAGACACCACCACCGTTGAAGCGTGCACATCACTGCGTGGAGTCAAACATGAAATAAATGTGCTATTAATATAAATCGCACGAGTGGACAAACGACCGAATCGACAGCGCATGTAAGAATTGTCACTGAAACTGGATCCTCGAACAAAAACCAAAGTACCACCTTCAATCGGACCCATTGTGGGGTATATAGATTCCAACGCAAGGCGAGGCAGAAACTCGTAGTTTAGATTTCCAGTGTAAAGCATGCCATCGTTGGTGACTTGCAATGATGTACTTCCAGGCTGGTAATGAGGGGTGATACATTCAATAGCAGAGTTATTTATCCATCGGCCAATTGTTGGAATTGAATCTTTACCAAATTTGCATGCTAAATATCTTGTGTTATGAAAATCGGAACCATGAACAATTACATTTGATCCACCTTGAGAACTTCCTTGGGACGGACGTGCTCGTGATACGACAGGAACACGGTAGAAAGTAAATTCTCTTTGTGCTTCAACTGTAAACCGACCAATTACGTTTTTCCACTCCAAAGCAAATTCAACGTTTCCTGACTTGTGAGGTGGAGCCAAACAGCCTACGTGAGTAGTATTTGAATACATTGCATTGACATGAGTTTTTCCAAACCAACATCCAACTGTTTCAGAAGTCAGTGGCATGTTAGAAACGGAAACATCTATCAACGCTCCACCCCGTACTGAACCATGGTGAGGCAACATTTTCTTCAAGATGGGCGTTGCTACATAGGTCAACACTTGATGTGTTGAATAATAGTCGAGACCATTGGTACTCAATGCCACATCAACTTCTCCGACCGGTTGAGGCGGTGCAGTACATAATACGACAGTATCATTAATACGCACGGCACTAGATGTATGCACACCAAAACGGCACCGTATAGAACTGTTCCACTTGGAAAAAGACCCAACAGATTGTCCACTTCCATCTACCAACAAAATATCACTTCCAATTTCAGAATAGATTAGGGAAGGTACAATTTTATCAATGCTCATTTGATGCGTGTACGTAAATGTTAAACTGTTCGATGTGAAATCAACGCCATTGTTGGACACTTGTATCAATACTTGAACATGGTCAACTGCGGTTGGACGTTTTGGCACAACACATGTTACCAACGAACTGCTGACCCATGTGCCTTGAACACTTCCAATTCCTTCAAATTTACAGGACAACATATTTGAATCCACAAAATTGTGACCATACACATTGACAACAGTGCCCAGAAAACCATTGGAAGGTGTAATGGTTGAGATTGATTCGGCTTTTGACAATTGAAGTTGAATTCCATCACGATTCCAGTCTATACCATTCATTGAAACTTTTAGTGTAATCCAGCCTTCGTGAACTTCGTTGCTACCGCCCTGACCAAACGTTGGTGACAAACACTGCAAGTGGGTGGGTGAAAGCACTGTTGCTTGTACATTTGGGTGCTGTGCAAACTTACATGCAGCTTCGGTAACATTTGTAAATTTTGAGCCATACACATCAATAACACGAGGTGTCATTAATGTGGCCATGTTGGGGGATATTGAATGGATGCGTGGCGATACGTAATATTCAAATGTGGTAGGACTTGTTGCAATAATTTTTCCATTCAATACCAGGGCAACGTCCACAGTAGTATAATTTGTTTGGGCCGGTGCAATGCACAACAATTCTTCGGCATTGGTAAAAGAAACCGGTGCTGTGGCATGACCAAATATACATTCCATCCCACTTGAAGAGTGTATAAAACCTTTGCCTTGGACAACAACTTTGGTGCCACCCTGCGCTACACCACGATTTGGAGAAATAGCAAGGATTGTGGGGACTGCAACCGACGTGAATTTGTGGGGGGCAACGGACCAATCAATACCGTTATTTGTAACATAAATGTCCATTGCAGCGGTTGTTACACCAACCGGTAAGATGCAACGAATTGATGTTGAAGAGACCCATACTGCTGAAACAATATGCAAGTTGGTATCCCCAAATTTACATTTCAATAATGAAGAGTCTACAAAGTGTACACCTTCCATCATAATTCCAGTGCCAGCATGTCCCTGCAACGGTTGAATGTCTGACACAAGCATGTCTCGCAAAAATGTAAAACGAACATCACGATTTGTGACATCATGACCGTTCAAGCTCACGGATACTTGGACAGGTGTTGGTCGTGCAACCACGGCAGCCATTGGTAACAGGCATTGAACAAACGATGCATTGAGGAAGATTCCTTTTGTTTCGTCATGATCACCAAATCGACAAACAAGAGAATTATTGGAATGAACTGGAAAATTTGACCCTGCTACAATGGCCAATGTTCGTGACGAAACAGAACCGGAAGGAGGGTGAATGGAAGTAATGAATGGTCTGACCGTAAATTCATACTTTTCGGAGGATGTTACAAATGTCGAACCATCATTGGAAACACCAAGTTCCATTGTATTGGCTTTCACTACATGAGGTGCAAAACATTGAATAGTAGTGCTGTTCAAATATTTGGCAAATACTGTAATCGTTCCAAAACGACATTGCAACGTGTCACCCGACTCAAACCCATTGCCAGAAATGGTTACCAACGTACGTGTTCCTCCAACAGAACCAAATTTGGGTGTAAATGCATTCAAGGTCATCGGAGGTATATATGTAAATGTGGTGGCAACATTTTTGGAAGGAAAACTCAAGTGTTTTGCTTTGAGGCGAAACGAGACGACTTTGGTGGTACTGTCGTTTGAAATTGAATGTGGAGGTGCCACACAACTGCATCTTGTTGTTGAAACCCAGACTGCTTGTGTTTCTATTCTTTCATCGAACAGACAACTGATGTCATTGTTCCACATGAAAAAGTTATTTCCAACGACATCGATTGATGTGCCACCAACCTTTGGACCAGAATTTGGAGAAATCATCAACACCTGTGGTGTTTTACGGTATTGAAATGTTTTACCTTCACGAGTCCGATCCTGACCATTCACTTGAATTGTTATTACTGTTTTCATGGGTGATGCCACTGGCCTGACCAAACATTCCACATTTGTACTGTTTTTGAACATCGCAGGAATTGTCACAGAACCAACCACACATGCAAGGGAAGATGCATTGATAAAAGAAGTTCCAGTCACGGAAACTGTAACATTACCGTCTACAAATGACCAGGATGGTGAAATAGCTGAAATGGTTGGTGTTGTAATGTATTCGTAAACCAGAGTGTCGTTGGATAATACAGCACCATTGACTGAAAACCGTATCGTGGTATAACCAATGCTTGCCGATGGCGATAAACATTGAACATGTGTAGTATTAATAAATGTTGCTTTGACTTTGTTCATATCAAACATGCAATACGCTTTGGCATGACTGTAAAAATGATTACCCTTTAGTGTAATTGTAGTTCCTCCACTGGAAGTGCCAAACAAAGGTGCACTGGTTTGAATTGTTACTGGCATTTTAAAACCAAACAGTGGTCCTGTCACATTTGATTTTGAAAGAAGCCCATTGTTAGACACTTTGACATTGACATCAATCGCATCTTGTACAATGGGTGCTTCGCACTGAACATGTTTTGCACTAATAAATTTTACGTTGGGGCCCTGGACTGTACCAAACCAACACGCCAAATGTTGACTGTCCTTGAAATTGTTGCCATAAACATTAATGGTACTACCACTTGTTGTTGAGCCCTCTTGAGGTGAAATTGATGTTGTTCTGGCTGCCAAGTGGAAAGACATAGCCACATTGTCTCTGGTTGTATATTCAGAATGTGAATCGTAGACTTCTACAGTCACAGCCTCGTTGGGTCGTACCAATGTTGGGGTCGCACAAGAAATACTGGTAGCAGAGTTGTACACTGCGGGGAAACGTGTATTTGCGCCGTTTTGCAGACTTATTGAAAATACACACTCGAGCATGGAAGTGTTCGAAAAGTATGCACCAATGAGTTCAATTAAAGCCCCACCAGTTGTTGTGGTGCTTTCAGGCACGATGGAAAAGACACGTGATGCATGTGTATACGTGTAATTTGCACTGTTGCTGCTGACAACAACACCATTGTCGGTCAACACTACCGGAAGTTCACACCCTGACTTTACTTCTGGTGCTTGGCACATGATCATTGTTGCACTCACATAGGATGCAGGTACATTCAGGTCAGTTCCAAAACGACAACTTAACAATGAAGAAAATTCAAAGTTTTTACCGGTCACAACAATGTTTGTTCCTCCCGTGATCGGTCCGGTGGTCGGTTTCAAACCAGTCACAACAGCACCTTGCACGAAATTAAATTGAATTTGTTTGGAAGAATATTCGTTGTCATTGTTTGTTACGGTCAGTTCCATGGTACCTTTGGATGACACTTGAGGAGACACACAATCAATCCATTCTGATGTTCTCCATCTTGCGAGAACTAAAAATGTATCGGTAACATTGAAAAAACGACATTTCAATGCAGATGAATCCACAAAATTAAAACCATGGACAGCAATCACTGTTTTTCCTGTGATCGTAGCTTGTTTTGGTTTGATATAAGATACGGTGGGCACGTGTGTGTAGGTAAATGACGTGAAATCTTGAGTCCAATCTTGCCCATTGATTGATAGTTCAACATGCACTTCTGTCGGCGAAACGCATCCAACACACATTGGTGCAACGCACAACATTTCGGTACTAGACACATTGGATACAAACATTGCTTTCGTTTGTGTCGCACCAAATTTGCATTGTGCACCAGATGCATTGACAAAATGTGTTCCTATGATGCGTACAACCGCACCCCCGCCAATGGCACCGCCACTGGGTAACAGTTGAAGAATGCTGGGTTTTTTATAAACCATGAACGAAAGCATGTTGGAGACATCTAAACCATCGTTCGAGGATACTGTCACTTTGTGGATTCCTGCGGTATTAATTTCTTCGAAAGGAACCGTACAAACAAGATGTGTGCTGTTGATATACGTTGCAGGAGTCGTGCGCATACTAAATAAACAGATCAAATTGGGTGATGTGTGCAGAAATGTGCCGGTCACATGCACTATTGTTGGACTGCCTAAATAACTCATTGATGGCGACAATTTTGATATGATTGGAGTATTGATGAAATCATACAACACCGATGTATTACTGAACCGAAGTCCATTGGTAGTGACCGAGACTTTAACAGAGACCGCAGTTTCTATGACTGGTACAATGCATTGTACTTGTGTGTCGGATAGAAAAGTAGCTACTACTGTTGCTAAGGTGTTCCCAGAAGTAGTGCTAGAGAATGCACATTTTAATTTGGCTGAATCATAAAAGCCGTCTCCGGTAACAACTAAAACAGTGCCTCCCGTTGGCGGTCCATTTGTAGGTGAAACGTGAGTGACAGAAACGTCGTCGTTGTACCAAAATTGAGCAGCCGAACGACTGAAATCTTGTCCATTGACACTTACTTGCATTGAAACCGGTGCAGTTGTGTATGAAAAGGACGACGACATGGGTACTACACACCTAAGGGTCGTTGAATTGACAAATACACTTGGAACTTGTAGATTTACTTGTGTGTTGTCAACAAAACGACAAAACAATGAACTTGAGTTAACGAACAATGTTCCCGTTACTGTTACTGTGGTCATTTTAGTGCGCGATCCAGATGTTGGTTGCATTGAAATTACGGTTGGAAGGAGGCTGTATGTAAAAGAAATCATTTCATCGTCGCTTGCTTCCGAACGATCAATGCCATTGGCAGTGACCCACACTGGCACAACACCAAGAGAACTGGTACTCGGTGTTGTGCACGTAAGTGTTGTAGAATTGATGTAAGAGGCCACAGACACCACGTTGCCAAACAAACAGGACAACAACGAAGAGAAAATAAATCCGCTACCTGTGACCGTGACTTTTGTTCCACCATCGGTGCTTCCTATGGCAGGAAAGATTGATGTTATTATTGGTAATTCGCGGTATTCGTATTCAATGTTGTTTAACGTGTAGTCAAAATCATTGGTAGTGACTTCCACTTTGACAACACCACTGCTGAAAGGTGGTGCAACACAAGCAATGTGTGTTTCGTTAATCCATGTCGCTCGAACAAAACAAGCCACTGATTGTGTTGTGGTGCTTGTGGGGTCAACAGAAGCACTCGCGACGTCGTTTCCAACAAACATGGGTGCTGCTTTGTTTGAAACAGAACAACTTCCGTCAGACGCTACTGCCACGTAGTTGCATTGCGTGTCGGGTCGGTACCCCACTCTGCGCCACAGGGGTGGAAGAGTGCTGCCAAATGCACAAAACAGTGAATCCGAATCATGAAAGTTACGACCATAAATGTGAACAATAGTACCACCACGCACACCACCATTGCGGGGTGTCACTGCCGTCACTACTGCTGGAAGTTGGTAATGAAACCGTACTCCATCGGTTGTGAAGTCTTGCTCATTGGTTGATACTTCAACAGTAGTGTACGTATTGGTCGTTGTTTTGCTTGGAGGTGACACACATTTCAATAAATTACGAGCTTCGTAAGTAGCATTCACAATTCCAGCACTGCCAAACTTGCACACCGCATATGCTCCACGGCGAAGGTTTTTTGTGGCCACTTCAATTTCAGTGCCACCTGCTACAAAACCACCCCTTGGTGAAACACTGACTACTTGCACAAAGTTTGTAAATTGAAATTGAAGTCCTTCTTCACTGAAATCAATTCCATTCATCGTAACTTGAACATTTACCACACCAACACTGTGGGCGGGTGCTAAACATTGCATTGATGTGGGCGATAAATAGGTACCTTTGACATCTTGTGTACCAAATCGACACTTGGCATGTGTAGAAGCTCGAAAGTGATTTCCTTTAATTTTAACCAAGGTACCGCCACTGCTGGCTCCCTGACTTGGCCAAATGGAAGACAACACTGTTTCTTCGTCATAGGTAAAAATTAAAGCTTGAGAAGTATCTATGTCCACGCCGTTGGGACTGAATTGAAGAGTGGTTTGACCAATGCTTTGATGTTTTGGTGTTGTGCAATGCACGGTGTTGTCGGTCTGCCAGTACGCAGGAACACGAATTGTCATTCCAAAAATGCATTGAGCTGTTTGAGAATCGGGGAATTTTATCCCGGAAATCACAAGGGTTGTACCACCCAGTAAAGTGCCTCTTTCCGGTGATATGGACAACAAAGTCACAGGAGCATCCAACACAAATTCAGACGCGTTGGTCCAAATGTCAATGTTGTTGGTGACGCGAAGAAGTACTGCTCCCGGTTCGAACCCACTAGGAGTGACACATATCAAAGATGTGTTGCTTTCCAGCACTGCTGCCACTACTGCGACATTCCCAAATTGACAGAACAATGGACCATGGCCTACAAAATTTGTACCTGTAACATTTACTGGTGTGCTGCCCGCCGCGTTGCCTCGACTTGGCACAACTGTTAAAATGGCAGGTCGTAGATCTGCCGACAAAGTGGATCCAACTCGATTGTTGATGTCTAATTCAATCATGGTTGTTTCTCCGTACATTTTTTTGGAAGCACAATCCATCAATGAAACAGCAATGACATCACCCCCATCAAATGCCGGTGAACGAACATATTCGAGAGCTTCCATGGCCAAGTTTACCGCCGCGACGGGTCCACGAAATGACATGAAACGTTCATACATGCCAGAGTAAGGTTCTGCCATAATTAACCCATTGGCAGTGGCCAGAGATACATGTCCTTGTTTGGAAGAGACCGAAATATTGACACAGATGTCGTCTGTTATGGCCAAATCAGTATCACTCACTTGGTAACCACTGAGAACAACGGTTTGAGTACGAGGAACAACGACGGCGGGGGCATCGTTGACGGCAGAGACATGGATGGGAATGATGACGGTCTCGTTCAGCGAGTGTCCATTTGGTTCTCCACCTACACCCAAATCACAAATCCATAACGTCAATGATTCTTCCGCGTATTCAGAATTGGAATTGGAATTACCGGTGTATTCAAGACGAGACAGAGCAAAATTAATGGCTGTTAAAGTTCCACGAAAGGCCATGGCACTGTCTTCAATGCCATCGCCTGTTGTAAATGTAAGAGCCTGCAATTCTTTTTCACCTTTGTTTCGGAGTGACAGTTGACCACTGACCACGTACAAAGACACTTCAAACGTTGCATGTATCAAATTATTTTCAACATCCACATCAAACACTCCAACGCCATTAATCAACAAAGTAGTATCTTCGTTTATGGTTTGTGGGGCAGGTACAGTAAACGTCGGTTGATCGTTTTTAGCTCGAACATTAATTTGAACGTTGTGGTGGACTTCTTTTGATAATTCACTGCCGCCCGTAAAACCTTGGTCAACTACACGAATTTTAACTTCTTCCATGCCGTTGTAATCGGGGTGTGGTTTATAAGTGAACGATTGAAGAGCTGCATTGACATCGGACAATGCACCAACAAAGGACATCTGTTCATCTTCTTTACCATCCCCACTTGCAAAAGATAAATTATACACGGCATCTTTGTCTACGGTCAATGTACCGTGTTGTGCACTGACTTGGACGGCAATGGTCCCGTGCGGGGACCGATGTACATCTTTGTCTTCAATGTTCACACCAGTAAGACTTACAGAATGATCTTCGTCCACTGACAACAAAATAGGTGCAGTAAGAATCGGTTTAAAGTCCACCGCATGCACCATAGCAAGCAAAGTACGTGAACCAGAAAATCCATCAAGTATTGATTGAAATGTGGTCCATTCGCGTATGCTCGTGCCAAAGGTGCGCCACTGAAGACGTGCCGTGTGCGAACCAGCCGGTAAAGTCAAAGTAACATCACCGCGTAGATTTTCATTGGCTCGGACAAGTGCATCCGATTGATCACCGGTATGTGTAAAAGCTCTGCCGTCAACAACAAGTCGTGTCGCAATGGAACTCCACCGTGACCATGTCAATTCATCAAAGTCCGGCGAACCGTACTGCGATACACCCACATTGTAATTGAATGCGACTCGACCAGAGGTTATCATGTCAAAATTGATTGCTGTTGAACCAATGTCGTGCCAGACCGAACTGCTGTTGCTGCCCTGCGCCTTGGGTGTTTTAATACGAGCATCGGACAAAGGTTGCGCCACTGTGAAAGGAAACAGTTCACCAGTGACGGTGAGTATGCGACCCGACACAAAACCATCTAAAAAATTGGGGTGTGACCACCACAGAGGCACGTTTGTCCCATATCTTTTCCATTCTAATTTAACAGTGTGTGTACCAGCTGGTATTTTCATGGTTACTTCACCCGACAATGTTGCACAGCCATAAGTATGTGTGGCAGAAGAAGACACCGTACTTGATTCGCGGTAAGCTTGATTGTCCAAGACTATGCGTGTCGTCAAAAAATCAGGGGCCGCCATTGCATCTCTGTTGATGGATCCTTGTGGCCGTACTTGAAGGGCATAAGCAAAACGAAGTGTCCAAGTTCTTGGCAAATTAAACGTGATTTCCATATCTCTAACGGTATGCCATTTATTTGATGAAACAACTGTGCGTGCGACAGATAAAGGTTGAACAAACCACAAAAATCGATGCCGACTATTTACCGTGAGAGCACGACCTGCTACATAACCATCACGAAACGTTGGGCTGACTGTCCATGAACCAACTGAAGTCCCCCATTTTCTCCATTGTAATTTTATTGTATGTGAACCAGCTCCTAAACGACTAACGATATACCCAGACATTTGTCGTGTTGACGCTTCCATAGAACTGAGTGGAGCAGCATGGGAACCAGATTGGCGGTACGGCATACCATCTAACATCAACCTTGCACCTAAAAAATCATTGTCAACTGTATCAATCAGTTCTGAACGTGCCAGCAAATTTCCTTTTTCAGTATGATGCCTTTGGTTGGCAACGACCACCATTAAATATTTGATAACAACATGGCTTTCTCGAGTTAAAGTAAATGTAAGCGTGTTGTTGGGCAGATCAAACCATTTCCCTGTTTCTGTTATTGATGCTCGCTGGCTTGGTGACAAAGACCAACTTAATTCACCATTTTCGAAATCTGAAGAGGGTACAACACTTCCTGTTGCCACTGCGTCTATATTTAATAGTTGGCTTCGCTCAACCGAGGTCAATACTACATCGGCATTGTTTATATCTGCCGTCGGTGCTAAAGTGTGTACGGAGGCAAGAGTTGGAACTGTTCCTACATGCAAATGGAACCAACACATGCACATGAAAGGCCATAGCAACTTTGAAACTACGAACCCCTTCATGTTGGGTCGGTATAATCTTTGGTATTGCACCGAATTTTATTTTGAACACCCAATCAGAGAATTTCAAAAAATATGAGATTTGGTGTTGCTGGCTGATTTTCTGATTAATTCTCTGCAACATCTCCGGTTTGGTGGGGTGATTGACCTTAGTCGAAGGTATTTAACGGTGTCAAATGGTTTACCGCGAGGGACCAGCAAGTCGACAAGTAATCTAACAGTCTGTTGTTTATACACTCATGAGTGTAGCTGGCAATTTTTGTACTTTGAGGTTTTGCAATTGCTTGAAAAATTCAAGGAAAAATTGTCCTATCATGGCCAACTTTTCTTGCTAACAACAAGAACAACCGTTGCGCTTGCCTTTCAAATGGGTTGTGGTTCTTCTATTCGTGATCCTGGTCCTGCCGCTGCTGCCTACACCCCCACCACTACTTCGACCGCCACCCCAACCACCCCAACCAGCCCGACCACCGCACATAAAACAACCACAACCTCAGATTCAACAAAAGCACCGCCATGGGCACCAGCTCCATCGGTTTCATTGTACTGGGCGAGTTATCACAACCGAATACCAGCGGTCGAGACCGCGCTAGCTGTCAAAGATGTCAATGTAAATCAAGACGAAGAAGGAGCCACCCCATTGTTCATCGCATGTCGAAACGGTTACATTGAAGTTGTCCAACTCTTGCTACACATGAACGAATTACGTGTAAATCAAGGCAATGAACATGGTGTGACACCACTGTTCGTTGCATGTGAATATAATCATATTAATGTCGTCAAAGCATTGTTGACCAAAGAAGAGGACATCTACATCAACCACAAAAATACAACAGATGGAAACACACCCTTATTGGTCGCCTGTCAGCGGGGTCATGCAAATGTGGTTGCTGCATTGTTAACAATGGAAGATCTGTTGGTGAATCAAGCCAGTCCCAATGGTGCAACAGCGTTGTTCATAGCATGCCAGAAAAATGATGAAAAACTTGTACAACTGTTGATACAGGTGGATTCAATCTTGATCAACAAAGCCAGAAACGATCAAAAAACACCCTTGTACACGTCTTGCCTGTTGGGACACATCAATATTGTAAAAATCTTGTTAGAATTGGGTGCTATTCAAGTAAACCAAGCCGACCTTCAAATAGTCACGCCTCTGTACATTGCGTGTGAAGAAGGTTGGGTGGACGTCGTCCAAGCATTGTTGGCCATGGCGACCATAAAAGTAAACCAACCACGCAATACTGGGGCGACATCACTGTACATTGCTTCCGAAAAGGGCCATGTTGAGATTGTCCAAGCATTGTTGGCCCTGGATCAAATTGAAGTAAACCGAGCTCGAAACGATGGACGCACACCACTATACGTAGCCTGCCAGAACGGTCGTCTGAACATTGTCCACGAATTGTTGAACAGGAAAGACATTTTAATAAACCAAATGGACAATTCAAAAATCAGTCCACTTTACATATCGTGTCAGAAAAATCGTGTCGATGTCGTTCAAGCTTTGATGAAAAATCGTGTCGATGTCAATCTTGCCGACGAGGACGGAGTGACTCCTTTAATCATCGCAACCTACCTTGGTCGTTCTCGAATTGTCAAAGTGCTGCTTTCCTCTTTGCACAGTGCCTCGTTTTCGGAACAAACAGCGGCACCATATGCAAACAAGGACATGAGAGTTGAAAATTGGCAGTATCTAGACGACGAGATCGATGAAGAAGGCCGAACAATCTGTCAAAATTTGTTTTCATTGAAAAAGAATCAGATGTTGGTGGTGCAATAAAATGTGTGTGGTGTGGTGAGATGTGAGATGATGAAGAGTGGTTGATGAGTAGTAGTAGTAGTGTGCACAGCTCTCGGGAGAAAAAAAATTCTAATTTTTTATTCATGAACATTTGAAAGAGAAGAATACACGTTCGTCCTTCTCCGTCTATGTATGTCATGTTATGTACAGTGTACACAGCACCCGGGTGCGTAGTACGTAGTACTACAGGTAGTATTCTCTAGATTCGGAACCTATTCGTTTGGTTCTACTAGCTACTAGTACCCGGCCCGGGTGGTGTGTGCACACAGGTACCGCACACAGGTACCCAATAAAAAAGTTGTCTCTCTCCCGAGCGACACGGGCAATGTAGTTTATCTACGAGATTACGAGGTCAACCTTATGCATATTGTCCAGCACCCGATCCTGATACACCTCTTTGAAATTCAGGTGCTATTTCGCGACACAGCGTCCATCC